>OGOL01001097.1_pt1 | contig 27417 bp, 28 predicted proteins | sample 1552641 | NCBI WGS metagenome assembly OGOL01 (sample SAMEA2580140, study PRJEB22360) | human gut metagenome | biome: human gut; feature: human-associated habitat; material: faeces | place: Denmark | collected 2008/2010 | reverse complement strand
TGACGACAACGCAGCAGATGAAAAATCAGACAAGTCAATATGGCGGTTACTTAATATTCAATGTACTAGACAATACTACCTGCCGTGTCTGAATTTTAGTCAATGTTTAACGATTGTATAACGACAAAATAACAAGAATTTGTTAGCATGTAATTACTTTTTGAAGTGTGAAAAAATTGACGATATGCAATAAAATGGAAGTCAATTTTTAAATAATGTGCACAATAGAAGTTGCTATCCATACTGAATTGTGTTAAAATCTGTCTATAAAATGAGACTTGCGACAGGAGGCTTTTATGAAAAAATGGGGAGATATTATCAAGAATATGACTTTGCTTAGTCAATTTAGTTTATCCTTTATCACTCCTCTGCTTCTGTGCCTGCTGATCTGCTGGTGGATGAGTACCAGCCTGGGAATAGGAGAATGGATTTTTATTCCTGGCTTTTTTTTCGGACTGGGAGGCTCCTTTACAGTAGCCTATAAGCTTTACCTGTCCGTAACCGGACATCAGAAGAAAGAGAAAGAGAAAAAGAAGAATAAAGTTTCATTTAACAGACATCATTAGAGTGTGTTTGAGGAATCATTCCTGCAAAGTGTGACGTACATTTTGCAGAAAACCTTTTTCAAACACGTTTCAGAAGGGAGATTTGTATGAGCAAAATGTTTGCAGATGTGCAGCCGGCAGTGAGGAAAGAGACGAAGAAGGTGGCGATTGGTACATTTGTATGCGTAGTCCTGATGTGGGCTGTATTTGGAATCGGACATCTGGCAGTGCCGGAGCAGATTCCGTTTGATTATACAGTGCTTCTCGCCGGATTTATCGGCGGGATGGTGGCAGTACTGAACTTTTTCCTTATGGGACTGACCGTTCAGAAGATAGTTTCCATGGAGGACGATAAACAGGCTGCAGCGAAGATGAAGGCCAGCTATAGTCAGAGAATGATGCTTCAGCTTATCTGGGGCGTTCTGGCGATTGCGGTTCCCTGTTTTCAGTTTGTAGCCGGAATCTTACCATTGCTTTTTCCAAACATTGTGATCAAGACAGTTGGAATCATTGGGGGGAGGAAGGCCGCATAATGATATATACAATTTTATGTAACTATTCAGCAGGTACTGCTCCGCGAAGTGTGTGACAGATGTGGTACGGAACAGTTACAAATTTATAATGACAGGAGGTGAGAGTACATGGATATCGAAATAACCGGTGGCAGGATATTCTATACGTTTCCGTTCGAGATTCCCATCCTGGGGAAATTCCAGATCACGGAGACTCTGGTTGTAAGCTGGCTGGTTATGCTGTTGATCACAGGACTTTGTATCTGGCTGACACATGATCTGAAAGTGGAGAAAATATCCAGGAGACAGGCTGTGGCTGAACTTCTGGTGGAGACAGCAAATAAGTTCGTCATCGGAAATATGGGTGAGAAATTCAGCTATATGATTCCTTTTGTGGCGGCGCTTTTTGCCACCAGTGTGGTATCCAACCTGATCAGCCTTGTAGGACTGCGAAGCCCTACAGCAGATCTTTCCACAGAAGCTGCATGGGCAGTTGTTGTATTTACCATGATCACGGCACAGAAGATCAAGACAAATGGTTTCGGTGGATATATGAAGGGATTTACAACTCCGATCCCTATTATGACACCATTTAATATTCTTTCTGAGATCGCCACACCGATCAGTATGGCGTGCCGTCATTTTGGAAATATTCTTTCCGGTGTAGTTATCAATGGTTTGATCTATGCAGCGCTGGCGCTGGCAAGCTCCAAACTGTTTGGATTGATTCCGGGTATTGTGGGAGATGTTTTGTCGAAGATCCCATTCCTGGACGTTGGTATTCCGGCAATTATGTCAGTTTATTTTGACTGGTTTTCCGGAATCATGCAGGCATTTATTTTCTGTATGCTGACTGTTATGTATATAGCAAATGCAGCAGAAGAATAGCGTAAAGAAGGCGGATGTTCACGAAGTGGGCAGAAAATCGGAAAATGCAGAAAATATTTTGCAGTTTTCGGATAAATTGAATTTTTAACAAGAGAAATCATAAATAACAGGAGGATTTGATTATGGATTTTACAGTATTGGCAAAAGGTATCGCACTGGCTGGTTGTGCAATTGGTGCTGGTCTTGCACTGATCGCAGGTATCGGACCTGGTATTGGAGAAGGTAACGCAGTTGCAAAAGCTCTGGAAGCAATCGGACGTCAGCCAGAGTGTAAAGGTGATGTAACCTCTACCATGCTTCTTGGTTGTGCGATCGCAGAGACTACAGGTATTTACGGTTTCGTAACCGGTCTGCTTCTGATCTTTGTTGCACCTGGTACCTTCATGAAGTTCCTTGGATAATTAAGGACAAGTATCACAGGCGTTACCATTCACAGACCGCTGTTATGGAAGCTCCATAGAGACGGCACCAAAGCAGCTGGTTTCTATACTGGTAAGATACTGGAACGGTATGAATGGTAGCAGTTACAACAGGAGGTTAGAACATGCAGGTACAGGAACTTGTAGGAATTGTGCCGTGGACGTTTATCGCACAGATCTGCAATCTTTTTCTTCAAATGTATCTGATAAAAAGATTTTTGTTTAAGCCTGTCAATGAAATGCTTCAGAAGAGAAGATCAATGGCAGATGCCGAAATCCAGGATGCTACAAAGGCGAAGGAAGAAGCTCTTGCCATGAAGACAGAGTATGAACAGAATATGCAGCAGGCCAAAGCAAAGGCCAGTGATATTGTCACAGAGGCACAGAGGACAGCTTCCCTCCAGAGTGAGGAGATCCTGAAAAGTGCAGCCCAGGAAGCCCGTGCTATGAAAGAGAAGGCTGAGAGCGACATTGCACAGGAGAAACGAAAAGCTGTCAATGAGGTGAAGAATGAGATCGGCGGCATGGCAATGGAGATTGCCGGCAAGGTGATCGAGCGTGAGATCAAAGAAGAGGATCACGCGAAACTGATCGACGAGTTTATTTCGAATGTAGGTGAGGCATCATGACGCAGATTGCCAGATTATATGGCAGCAGCATGTATGATCTTGCTGCTGAAGAACAGCTTACCGACACTGTGCTGGAGCAGATGCAGACAATCCGGCAGCTTTTCCGGGAGAATCCCGATTATGTGAAATTGTTGTCAGAGCCTTCGATCCCGAAGGAAGAGAGGACAAAACTTCTTGATACTGCATTTGGAACAGAAGCAGAACGGTATCTGGTGAATTTTCTGAAACTGCTGTGTGAGCGCGGAATCCTGGGAGAGTATTCCGGATGCTGTGAGGAATTTACACGGCGGTACAATGTGGACCATAACATTGCCACTGCAGTGGTGACCAGCGCGGTTGCACTGACAGATGAGCAGATGGCAGCGCTTAAGGACAAGCTGGAGAAGATAAGCGGTAAGACCGTTACCCTGACCCAGAAGACAGATCCTACAGTGCTTGCAGGTCTTAAAGTGGAACTGGAGGGCAGACAGCTGGACGGTACAGTAAAGAGCCGTCTGGATGATCTTTCCAGGAAATTAAACGAGCTTATAGTATAAGGATGGATAGAGAAAATGCAGCTTAAACCTGAAGAAATTTCAAAAGTCATCCGCAGTCAGATCAAATACTACGATAACGCTATCAAACAGAATGAGACCGGTACGGTTCTTATGGTTGGTGATGGTATTGCAAGAGCCAGCGGTCTTATCAACTGTATGGCAGGAGAGCTTCTTGAGTTTGAGGACGGAAGCTTCGGAATGGCGCAGAACCTGGAAGAAAACAGTGTTTCTATCGTTTTATTTGGGGATGATTCCGGTATTGGCGAAGGTCAGACCGTAAAGCGCACCGGAAAGGTGGTATCCGTTCCGGTTGGTGAGGCTATGATCGGGCGAGTTGTAAATGCCCTTGGACAGCCTATTGACGGTGCAGGACCTGTAGTGACAAGTGAATACAGGGCGATTGAGAGCCCGGCACCAGGTATCTGCGAGAGACAGGGCGTTAACCAGCCTCTGCAGACCGGTATTAAGGCAATTGACTCCATGGTTCCCATTGGAAGAGGTCAGCGTGAGCTGATCATCGGTGACCGTCAGACTGGTAAGACCACTCTGGCAGCAGATACTATTATCAATCAGAAGGGGAAGGACGTGATCTGTATCTATGTTGCAATTGGTCAGAAGCGTTCCACCGTATCTTCCCTGGTTGAGACTCTTACAAGAAATGGCGCTATGGATTATACCATCGTTGTAGCGGCTACTGCTTCAGAAGCCAGCCCGCTGCAGTACATTGCACCGTATTCCGGATGTGCAATGGGTGAATATTTTATGTATAAGGGAAAAGATGTACTTATCATTTACGATGATTTAAGTAAGCATGCGGTTGCTTATCGTGCACTTTCCCTGCTGATCCGTCGTCCACCGGGACGTGAGGCATATCCTGGAGATGTTTTCTATCTCCATTCCAGACTTCTGGAGCGTGCCGCAAGACTGGATGAGGCACACGGCGGCGGTTCCCTGACTGCACTTCCGATCATCGAGACACAGGCAGGAGACGTTTCCGCATATATTCCCACTAACGTTATTTCCATCACAGACGGACAGATTTTCCTGGAGACAGAGCTGTTCCATTCCGGTGTTATGCCGGCTGTAAACCCTGGTATTTCCGTATCACGAGTTGGTGGAAATGCACAGATCAAGGCAATGAAGAAGGTTGCCGGTACTTTGAAGCTGATTTATTCCCAGTATCGAGAGCTGCAGAGCTTTGCTCAGTTTGGATCTGATCTGGATGCAGATACCAAGGCCAGACTGGAGCAGGGAGCCCGTATTGTGGAGGTTCTGAAGCAGAACCAGAATGCGCCGGTTCCAGTTGAGAAGCAGGTAGCTATCCTTTATGCAGTAACCAAGGGAATCCTTTCCAGGGTTGCTACAGAGGATGTAAGAACCTATGAAGCTGGTCTTTATACCTGGATTGACAGTGATGCACAGGGTGCTGCTGCAATGCAGGAAATCCGTTCCACAGGTGCATTATCTGCGGAGACAGAAGAGAAGCTGAAGGGCGCATTGGAACAGTATACTGAGAATTTTGTAAATACAAGACCTGAGAAATAAATTGTGACAAGGAGGACTTTTTATGGCTGCAAACATGAAAGCGGTAAAGCTGCGGATCAAAAGTGTGCAGAGCACTATGCAGATTACCAAGGCAATGGAACTTGTAGCATCCTCCAAACTGCGTAAAGCAAAAGAAAGGGCGGAAGTCTGCCGGCCTTATTTTGAGACCATGCATCAGACCCTTGTGGATATTGCCCGGGGGAATACAGATTTTTCCTCTGTATATGCCAGAGAATCCGGGAATGAGAAGCGCTGCTATGTGCTGATCGCCGGAGACCGTGGTCTGGCTGGCGGATATAACACCAACTTGTTTAAATGTCTGGAAGCAGCCTCTTTGAATCAGGATTTCCTGGTTCTTCCCATTGGGAAAAAGGCTGTGGAGTATTCGAAGCGAAATGGATTTGCCTGTGTTACAGAAAGCTTTGGTGAAATTGCCGATGTTTCTGTTGCAGACTGCTTTGAGATGGCGAATCTGCTCTGCGGGGAATTTAAGAAGGGAGAATTTGGACACATTGATCTTTGTTACACAAAGTTTGTTTCCGTGCTTTCCCAGCAGCCATCGGCGATACCGGTGCTGCCTCTGAAGGACCTGACAGATAAACAGGATACAAAGAGCATCCGGAATCTGATTCTGTATGAGCCGGATGCGTCGGAAGTATTTGATGCCATCGTTCCGGAGTATCTGGCTGGTTTGATCTATGGTGCGGTTTGCGAGAGCGTAGCCAGTGAGCTGGCTGCAAGACGTACCGCCATGGAGGCTGCGACCAACAATGCCGAGGAAATGATCGAGAAGCTGAATCTGCATTACAACCGGGCACGTCAGGCAAGCATCACGCAGGAGATCACAGAGATTGTTGGAGGTGCGGAGGGTGTATGACCCATCGCATAGTATGTTATAAGGAGACTGCTAAATGAGCGAAAAACACATTGGCGAGGTGGTGCAGGTAATCGGTCCGGTACTGGATATCCGGTTCGGGCATGACGAGCTGCCGGCACTTCTCAATGCCATCGAAATTGATCATGAAGGCACAAAGCTCACAGCAGAGGTTGCTCAGCAGATCGGGGATAATACGGTACGCTGTATCGCCATGAATTCCACCGATGGTCTGGTAAGAGGAACCAAGGCTGTAGATACTGGTGAACCCATCAAGGTTCCAGTTGGAGAAGAGTGCCTTGGACGAGTATTTAATCTTCTTGGTGATCCGGTAGATAATCTTCCGGCACCAGAGACGAAAGAGCACTGGGCAATCCACCGTCCGGCACCATCCTATGAGGAGCAGATGCCGGCAACTGAGATCCTGGAGACCGGTATCAAGGTTGTTGACCTGATCTGCCCTTATGCAAAAGGTGGTAAGATCGGTCTGTTCGGAGGTGCTGGTGTTGGCAAAACAGTTCTTATTATGGAGCTGATCCACAATGTTGCCACAGCACACGGCGGACTTTCCGTATTTACAGGTGTTGGAGAGCGTACCCGTGAGGGTAATGACCTTTACAATGAAATGAAGGAAAGCGGCGTTATCGACAAAACTGCACTGGTTTATGGTCAGATGAACGAGCCGCCGGGAGCACGTATGCGAGTTGGTCTTTCCGGACTGACTATGGCAGAGTATTTCCGTGATGTGAAGAATCAGGACGTGCTTCTTTTCATTGATAATATTTTCCGTTTTACACAGGCTGGCTCAGAGGTTTCCGCACTTCTTGGACGTATGCCTTCCGCTGTAGGTTATCAGCCAACTCTGGCTACTGAGATGGGTGCCCTTCAGGAGCGTATCACTTCTACCAGAAAGGGTTCCATCACATCTGTACAGGCTGTATATGTGCCTGCCGATGACCTTACAGACCCGGCTCCGGCTACTACATTTACCCATCTGGATGCGACCACCGTACTTTCCCGTGAGATCGCCAGCCAGGGTATTTATCCGGCAGTGGATCCGCTTGATTCCACCAGCCGTATCCTTTCCCCGGAGGTAGTTGGACAGGAGCATTATGAGATTGCACGTGCAGTACAGAGAGTTCTGCAGCGTTATAAAGAACTGCAGGATATTATTGCAATTATGGGTATGGATGAGCTTTCAGAAGAGGATAAGCTGACAGTAAGCCGCGCGCGTAAGGTGCAGCGATTCCTGTCACAGAGCTTCTCTGTAGCAGAGCAGTTTACAGGTATGCCGGGACAGTACGTTCCGCTGAAAGAGACTCTCCGTGGATTTAAGATGATCCTGGATGGCGAGTGCGACAGTATTCCAGAGAGCTGCTTCCTGTTTGCCGGAACTATTGACGATGTATTTGAGAAAGCAAAAAATAACCAGAATCAGTAAAGGAGGCTGCCTATGAGGACATTTCCCCTTAGAATCGGTACCCCCGACGGCCTGCTTTTTGAGGGAGAGGTGCAGCGCATTGTGTGCCGCAGCATTACCGGTGATCTGGCAATCCTGGCAGGACACTGCAACTTCTGTACCGCTCTTGGAATGGGCGAGGCCCATGTGATACTGGAGAATGGCACCAGCCGCAGTGCAGCCTGCATCGGCGGCATGCTCACCGTAATGGATGGCAATTGCAGTCTTCTTGCAACCACCTGGGAATGGCAGGAGGACATCGACGCCGACCGCGCTGGAAAAGCCAAAGAGCGTGCCCAGGAAAAGCTGGCCCAGGGTGGACTTTCCGATAAGGAATACAAGATCGTAGAAGCCAAGCTGCAGAGGGCGCTGGTGAGACTTAGTGTGAAAAGTTAAGGAATAATGAAAGAGGACAGTTTTGCCTGGAAAATGGTGTTTAAGGTGAGACTGTTCTTTTTATGTATAAAAGTTTGCGGACACCAATACATTGGTCTCTGTTACTGCGAAAAAATCGTAAATTATCACCAATGATTTATTTTCGACTTTAAAACGTCAAATTTCCATCACATAAAAGCGTTGACATAAAAGTGTGGGCGCGTTACAATAAGATATCAGGAAAAATATGAAAAAGGGCTGGATATAACCGGTCCTTTTTATTACTTTCCAACAAAAACAAAGCCTGGAAGGTGCAGCTGCCAGGCACTATAAAATGAAAAAGAAAACAAGGGGGACGATTTGAAAGAACGAGAAACCTTTGGATCACGGCTGGGATTTATCCTGGTCTCTGCAGGATGCGCCATTGGACTTGGAAACGTGTGGAAGTTTCCGTATATGGCGGGAAAATATGGTGGAGCGGCATTTATTCTGATTTACCTGATATTTCTGGTTTTGTTGGGATTGCCAGTACTGGTATGTGAATTCGCAGTAGGACGTGCAAGCCGTAAAAGCACGGCAAGGGCATTTCACGACCTGGAACCGGAGGGCGCCAACTTCCATAATTTCAGCTACATGAGCATGGTTTCCAACTATGTGCTGATGATGTTCTACACCATGGTTGCAGGATGGATGCTTTACTACTGTTATGCAATGGCAGCCGGCAAACTGGACGGGAAAGATTCTGCACAGGTGGCAGACTATTTTACAGGACTTCAGGATTCAGCTGGTACAATGACTTTATGGATGATCATTGTAGTTGTTTTATCCTTCGGAGTGTGCTCTTTGGGAGTGCAGCGTGGCCTGGAGAAAATCACAAAAGTAATGATGATATGTCTTCTGGCGCTGATCGTAGTGCTTGCGGTTCATTCGCTTACGCTTGACGGAGCGATGGAGGGAGTGAAATTTTACCTGGTGCCGGATTTTGCCGCTATGGCCGAGATCGGAATCGGAAATGTGATCTTTGGGGCACTGTCGCAGGCATTTTTTACATTAAGTATTGGTGCAGGCTCTATGACGATTTTCGGAAGCTATCTTGGAAAGGATAGATCCCTTCTGGGAGAATCTCTGCATATTACGATTCTGGATACCTTTGTCGCATTGATGGCAGGATTGATCATTATTCCGGCATGCTTCGCATTTGGTGTGGAGCCAGGAGCAGGCCCGGGACTTGTATTTATTACATTGCCTAATGTATTTAACCAGATGACAGGAGGGAAAATCTGGGGAGCTCTGTTTTTCCTGTTTATGTCCTTTGCCTCCCTGTCTACTGTAATTGCGGTCTTTGAAAATATTATATCCTATTCAATGGACAGAAAAGGCTGGAGCCGTGGAAAAGCTGTTATAGTCAACATGGTGGCAATGATCCTTCTTTCTCTGCCGGCAGTATTTGGCTTCAACATTTTGTCAGGAATACAGCCGCTTGGAGCAGGAACGAACATCATGGATCTGGAAGATTTCATTGTATCCAATAATATTCTTCCACTGGGTTCTGTAGTATTTGTAATGTTCTGCGTGTCCAAATATGGCTGGGGCTGGAAGCGCTTTATTAAAGAGGCGGATACCGGAGAAGGGCTGAAATTCCCTGCAAACGTACAGAAATACATGCTGTATGTGATTCCGGCGATTGTAGTTGTGATTTATCTGAAAGGATATTATGATATGTTCAGCCCGAAGGGACCGGTTGTGCTGACCGTGTGGATGATTGTGAGTCTGCTGGTGCTGGGACTTGTAGGATGGATTATATTTGGGAAAAATAAGACGAAATAATAGAGAAATCTTAATAAGAAATAAGCAAAAGAGGAGTGACATAAAATGATAGCAGAAAAAATGAAACCATATGTAAAAAACAATTCTGCAATCCGTATGATGTTCGAGGAAGGCAATCGCCTTCGCGCGATTTACGGACCGGAAAATGTATTTGATTTCAGCCTTGGAAATCCAAGCGTTCCCGCACCGGATTGTGTTCGTCAGGCCATTATTGATCTGGTAAATGAGGAAGAACCGACAGTTCTCCATGGCTATATGAGCAATGCAGGATTCGAGGATGTTCGCCAGACAATTGCAGAGTCCCTGAACCGTCGATTTGGCACTTCTTTTGCAGCAAAAAATCTGATCATGACAGTTGGTGCAGCCAGCGGATTGAACGTAGCATTTAAGACAATCCTGAATCCTGGAGAAGAGGTGATCGTTTTTGCACCTTATTTTCTGGAGTATGGTGCATATGTACGCAATTATGACGGCAATCTTGTGGAAATCTCACCGGATACTACCACATTCCAGCCGAATCTGAAGGAATTTGAGGAGAAAATCACACCGAAGACCCGTGCTGTCATTGTGAATACTCCTCACAATCCGACTGGAGTTGTTTATTCAGAAGAAACAATCAGGAAACTTACGTCAATTCTGGAAGCGAAGCAGAAAGAATTTGGCACAGTGATTTACCTGATTTCTGATGAGCCATATAGAGAACTGGCCTATGACGGCGTACAGGTACCCTATCTGACAAAATATTATGCAAATACAATCGTAGGCTATTCCTACAGCAAATCCCTTTCTCTTCCAGGTGAGCGTATCGGTTATCTGGTTATTCCAGACGAGGCAGACGGAAGCGAGGAACTGATCGCAGCAGCAGCCATTGCTAATCGTACTATCGGCTGCGTAAATGCTCCATCCCTGATCCAGAAAGTAATCGCGAAATGCGTAGATGCAGAGGTAGATGTGGCAGCTTACGACAAGAACCGCCTTGCTCTTTACAATGGACTGAAAGAACTGGGATTTGAATGTATCAAGCCACAGGGAGCGTTTTATTTATTCGTGAAATCTCCAGTTACAGATGAAAAAGCCTTCTGCGAAGCTGGCAAAAAATACAATATCCTTATGGTGCCAGGAAGCTCCTTTGCCTGCCCTGGATATGTAAGACTGGCTTATTGTGTATCGTATGACACGATTATGAACTCTTTGCCCCAGTTTGGAAAATTAGCAGAAGAATTTGGGCTGAAAGCGTGATTTCTGTGTACCGCGAAGCGTGTAGCAGTGAAGGTACTGAACAGTTACAATATGATATATAAAGTACGGTTAAAGATATGCTGTTAAAGCTTAAAGCCTGTTTGAAAAATCAGTAAATGGGAGGAAGTTATGTCCAGTTTATATATCGTAATTCCGGCATATAATGAATCGGAGAATATTGAGAAAACCATTGACCAGTGGTACCCAGTAGTGGAACGTCATAACGACGAGGGAAATTCCAGACTGGTGATTATTAACGATGGAAGTAAAGACAACACCTACGAACTTCTGCAGAAATGTGCCGCTACAAGACCCCTTCTTGTCCCACTGGATAAACCAAACGGCGGTCACGGTCCTACAGTACTTTATGGATATCGCTACGCCATCCGGCAGAAAGCCGATTATATTTTCCAGACTGATTCCGACGGTCAGACCAATCCAGACGAATTCGAGCCATTTTGGAACCAGAGGGGCCGGTATGATGCAATAATCGGCAGCCGCGCTGTACGTGGCGACGGAAAATCCAGAAAATTCGTAGAGAATGTTGTATGCTTTCTGCTGAGAATGATCTTCGGTGTAAAAGTTTCCGACGCCAATGCGCCGTACCGCCTGATGAAATCCAGCCTGGTAGCCAAATATATCGACAAACTCCCAGAAGATTTCAACATCCCCAACATTATGTTTACAACATACTTCGTCCATTACAAAGAGAAAGTTAAATTCATTGAAATCACCTTCAAACCCAGACAGGGCGGAACTAATTCCATTAATGTGAAGAAGATTGTGAAAATTGGCTGGAAGGCTGTGAAGGACTTCTATAAACTAAAAAAAGAATTGTAAGGGCTTGCCTTTCCAGTAACCAGCGATTTTGCAATGTATATTCGCAAGCCGCGCATTTTAGGAGCGGTTTTAGTGGAGGCGAGATCCATGACTTACGGAGACTTAGGCGCGAAGGCTTTCCTGAGCGTCTTAGTCGTAGTTAGTCATTAGCTTGCCGGAACGCCTGGACGCGCGGCGGTGAATATACATTGTGAAATCGCGTCCGGAATAACGACCAACTCACTAAATCGCAATTATACAAAAGAGCAGATAAATCTTACTCAACCTAAGATCTATCTGCTCTATTTTCTTATAATCCCTTACGCATTTTTCTTAATAGAAGCTCTCTTACGATCACGGGAATCCAGAATCTTCTTACGGATACGAAGGCTGCTTGGAGTAACCTCCAGAAGCTCATCTGTATCGATAAACTCAATAGCCTGCTCCAAACTGAGAACTCTTGGCGGAGTCAGTTTCAGTGCCTCATCAGCAGAAGAGGAACGAGTATTGGTCAGATGCTTGGTCTTGCAGACATTCAGCTCGATATCCTCTGCCTTGCCATTCTGTCCGATAACCATACCACTGTAAACCTTTGCACCAGGTCCGATAAATAAAGTACCACGCTCCTGAGCTGCAAACAGACCATAAGTAACAGCCTCGCCGCCCTCGAAAGCAATCAGGGAACCCTGTTTACGATACTGGAAATCTCCCTTATATGGAGAATAGCCATCAAAAATAGTATTGATAATACCAGTTCCCTTTGTGGAAGTAAGGAAATTTCCTCGGAAACCAATCAGTCCACGGGAAGGAATGTGGAACTCAAGACGAACGGAACCGTCGCTTGCAGTGCTCATTCCCTGCAGTTCACCCTTACGCTCGCTGAGCATCTGGATAACGGTACCGGAAAATTCCTCCGGAACATCAATGTAGGCAATTTCCATTGGCTCTAATTTCTTGCCACGTTCATCAATTTTGTAAAGTACCTCTGGCTTGCTGACTGCAAATTCATATCCCTCACGTCTCATATTCTCAATAAGAACGGAAAGATGAAGCTCACCACGTCCGGAAACCTTAAAGCACTCAGTTGTCTCAGTGTCTTCTACGCGAAGGCTGACATCTGTGTTCAACTCTCTGTAAAGTCTGTCACGGAGATGACGGGAGGTGATGTATTTACCCTCCTGTCCTGCAAGCGGGCTGTCATTTACCAGGAAGTTCATGGCGATAGTCGGCTCAGAAATCTTCTGGAATGGAATTGCCTCCGGGTTATCTCCGCCGCAAAGGGTATCTCCGATATGAATTTCAGCAATACCGGAAATTGCAACAATTGATCCGATAGTTGCCTCTTTTACCTCAACTTTATTCAGACCGTCAAACTCATAAAGCTTGCTGATCTTAACCTTCTGTTTTTTGTCCGGATCGTGGTGGTTCAGAAGAGTAAGCTCCTGGTTTACGGCAATAGTGCCGCTCTCAACCTTACCAACGCCGATACGTCCAACATATTCGTTATAATCAATGGTACTGATCAGTACCTGTGTGTCTGCATCCGGGTCTCCCTCCGGAGCCGGAATGTATTTCAGAATAGCCTCAAACAGCGGCTCCATGTTCTCTGGTGTATCCTTCAGATCCAGAACAGCGTGTCCTGTTTTTGCAGATGCATAGAGGAATGGGCAGTCGAGCTGCTCATCGGAAGCACCAAGATCCATAAGAAGTTCCAGAACCTCGTCAACAACCTCGTCTGGCCTTGCTTCTGGACGGTCTATCTTATTAATGCAGACGATTACGTGCAGATCCAGCTCAAGAGCTTTTTTCAGAACGAATTTGGTCTGAGGCATAGCGCCTTCGAAAGCGTCAACCAGAAGGATAACGCCGTCTACCATTTTCAGTACACGCTCAACCTCGCCGCCGAAGTCAGCATGTCCTGGGGTATCGATAATGTTGATCTTTGTGTCTTTGTAATGAACTGCTGTGTTCTTGGAGAGAATTGTGATACCACGCTCTCTCTCAATATCGTTGGAGTCCATGACACGTTCCTGAACCTCCTGATTGGCACGGAAAACACCGCTCTGTTTCAGAAGCTGGTCTACCAGAGTGGTTTTACCATGGTCAACGTGGGCAATGATGGCTACGTTACGTACATCTTCGCGTTTCGTCTTCATAAAAATCGAAATCCTTTCTTTATCGGGCAGAGGGATTCTGCCTCTTTCTTTCCATATTAATGTAGTTTCTTCTTTATATTGTCCAAAACCTCAGTTTACCACATTTTTCGCGAATTACAAGGTGTTGAAAAAAAATTTTTGAATTTCTATGAAAAAAATATTTTAAATTTCTGGTTCTAAACAGGGTGATTTTCTCATAGATATTATAGACCAACAAGTAAGACAAGTATTATATGTCTGCAGAAAAAAGTGAAAATAAGGAAGGAGAACTACAACATGGCAGATAAAATTATTGAAAACAATCAGGTTTCCATCACGGGAAAAATCGTTACAGGTTTCACATTCAGCCACCAGGTTTACGGAGAAGGATTTTATACCATGGATCTTCTGGTAAAGAGGCTTAGCGATTCTGAAGACAGGATTCCGGTGATGGTATCTGAAAGGCTGGTGGACGTTACCCAGGATTACGTGGGACAGTATGTGGAAATTCACGGACAGTTCCGTTCCTATAACCGTCATGAAGAAAAACACAACCGGCTGGTGCTTTCCGCATTTGCACGGGAATTAAAATTTCTGGAAGAAGAGGATTCTCTGGCACCGGTAAACCAGATTTTCCTGGACGGATATATCTGTAAGCCGCCTGTTTACCGGAAAACACCGCTGGGAAGAGAGATTGCCGATCTGCTTCTTGCAGTGAACCGACCTTATGGAAAATCAGATTACATACCGTGTATTTGCTGGGGACGAAATGCCCGCTATGCTTCAGCCTTTGAAGTGGGCGGTCATGTACTGATCTGGGGCAGGATCCAAAGCAGGGAATACATGAAGCGAATCGGGGAAAATGAGACACAGAAGAGAATCGCTTATGAGGTATCGGTGAGCAAGCTGGAGTATGTGTAAACCAACTGCAGTGGCGGGAAATACGCCATGGTCTGCTAGTTGCTTTATGGAAGGCAGCCAGCCCAATTTTTCTCCAAGTTTCTTCTGCTTGCATTTCTGCTGGTTTTGCGGTAATATAAGCATATTAAAAATGGCGCAGTTTGCGGTTTCTATTTGCAAAGCGCGATATCTGAATGAATGGTATCATTTGCGGAGACGGCATTGCGAGGAATGTTATTGATCTATGGCAGACGGTAACATTATTTTTAACAATAAGAGGAATCAGTATGGAAAAAGAAATAACAGAAGTATATTGCGGAAATGGCAGAGGTAAGACCACACTGGCAATTGGTCAGGCACTGCGGGCATCTTCTCAGGGCAAAAGTGTGATCATCATTCAGTTCCTGAAAGGAAATGAACGGCGCGAGCTGGACTTTCTGGAAGAACTGGATCAGCTGGATATCAAGATCTTCCGCTTCGAAAAGATGGAGACCTGTTACGACCAGTTGAATGAGGAAGAGCAGGTTGAAGAGGAGCGCAATATTCTCAATGGTTTAAATTTTGCCCGTAAAGTGATTGCTACACAGGAATGTGATTTCCTGGTACTGGATGAAATTCTGGGACTTCTGGATAAGCATATTGCTACTGTTGATATGGTTGTCGGGCTTTTGAAACAGAAGGACGAATCTATGCATTTGATACTTACAGGAAATCGGGTAGACCCTGGCATTTTGGATTATGTGGACAGTGTGACTACCATTACCACTCTTGGAAGAGAGCAGAACTCATGATAAAGATGAATAGGAGGAAATAATATGGCAATTTTCAAAGGTGCAGCCGTTGCAATTGTAACCCCGATGCATGAAGATGGAAAGGTAAATTATGAGAAACTGGAAGAACTTCTGGAATATCAGATTGCGAACAGCACAGATGCAATCGTTATCTGCGGCACTACAGGCGAGTCTTCTACATTGACACACGGAGAACATCTCCAGACCATCAAATTTGCAATTGACAAGGTAGCTGGAAGAGTTCCTGTTATTGCAGGTACCGGTTCTAATTGCACAGAGACTGCAGTCATGATGTCGCAGGAAGCTGCTTCTTATGGCGCTGATGCACTTCTGATCGTGACTCCATATTACAACAAGGCAAGCCAGAAGGGTCTTATCCGTCATTATACAGAGATTGCCAATTCTGTACCGGAAACTCCGATCATTATGTATAATGTGCCAAGTCGTACAGGCTGCAATATCCAGCCTGCTACAGCAGTTGCTCTTGCGAAGAATGTGAAGAACATTGTGGGAATCAAGGCTGCAAGCGGAGATCTTTCCCAGATCGCCAAGATGATGTCCATGGCTGACGGAGCTCTCGAGCTTTATTCCGGAAATGATGACCAGGTACTTCCGATTCTTTCCCTTGGCGGACTTGGAGTAATCTCTGTTTTATCCAATGTTGCTCCGAAGAATACACATGACATGGTTATGAAATTTATGGAGGGAGACCTTGCTGGTGCTGCCAGACTTCAGCTTGAGGCTGTTCCTCTTATCAATGCACTGTTCTGCGAGGTAAACCCGATTCCGGTTAAGACTGCCCTGAACCTGATGGGCTGGAAAGTGGGACCGACCCGTATGCCTCTTTGTGAGATGGAGCCGGAGAACGAGGAGAGACTGAAAAAAGCTCTTGCTGATTACGGAATTAAGCTTGCATAAATAATGTTGAAATCCCGGACAGAGCCTGTCAGCTCTGGTGTGCGGCAGCATATTGTCTGACAGCGGCTGACGGGATTTCTTTGTAATATGTAAGCAGAGAAAAACAGAGCGCGTATATTGTTGAAATAATTTTTACAAGCTCGTTAATTTACAGTAAGAAAGGAAAAAATAAAATGGTTAAAATTATCATGCACGGATGTAACGGTCATATGGGACAGGTTATTTCCAATATTGTTGAGAAGGATGCAAATGCCCAGATCGTAGCAGGAATCGACATTGCAGACCAGGGGAAAAACAGCTATCCGGTATTCACAAACATTGACGATTGCCAGGTGGAAGCAGATGCTGTTATCGATTTTTCCTCCCCGAAGGCTTTTGATAAGCTGATGGACTACTGCGAGAAGAAAAATATGCCGGTAGTTCTTTGCACCACAGGTTTAAGTGAAGAGCAGCTTGCAAGAGTAGAAGAGAGTGCAAAAAAGATCGCCGTTCTGAAATCTGCCAACATGTCCCTTGGAATCAATACTCTTTTGAAACTGGTTCAGGATGCAGCTAAGGTTTTGGCAGCAGCTGGTTTTGACATGGAGATTGTAGAGAAGCACCATAACCTGAAAGTGGATGCACCAAGCGGAACAGCTCTTGCCCTTGCAGATAGTCTGAACGAGGCAATGGACAACCAGTATCATTACGTATATGACCGCAGCCAGAGAAGAGAGAAACGTGACGCTAAGGAGATCGGTATTTCCGCAGTTCGCGGAGGCTCTATTGTTGGCGAGCATGAAGTGATTTTTGCCGGACCGGATGAAGTGATCGAATTTAAGCACACAGCATATTCTAAGGCTGTATTTGGCAAGGGTGCTGTAGAAGCAGCGAAATATCTTGCCGGAAAACCAGCTGGAAGATATGATATGAGCAACGTGATCGAAGGTTAACAGAAATATACAAAAATTGTAAAATGCATACAAAATAATTGCTGAATTTATGGATTTACAGATAGCAATGTGTTTGCTATAATTCCATCATAAGTTGCAACGGAGCAAACTACTTAGAGAGTTTGCTCCGTTTTTTGCGTTTATGGTATGGCAGGTCAGAGTATTTGCTGATAAAGCATTTTTGCACTTGTTTCCATAACGTACCGAAACTTCATAAGAGAGAAATGCAATATCGCATTTCTGCCATGCAGAAAGGGCTGCCACAGGGCGGTCCTTTTTGCGTTAGTAAAGCTGGAAATTGGGATAGCATAACTGCGATGGTCTGAAGGTTGCCGTAAAAGAGGGCGCAACTTCTTATAATGTAGTGCAGAGCTTTCTGGATGAGAATCCGGATGTTTCCTATGAGATTGTTCAGTACAAGGATACAGTAGGATGTGTATCAGATCTTCTGGCTGGTCGTGTGGACGTTGTGGTAAACGACCTTTTGAACCAGAAGATCCTTTCCCAGGAATACGAAGGTGCCAAAATCGTGTGTGATCCATTTACCCACGCAGAGAACGCCATTGCCGTACAGAAGGGAAAAGATGATCTTCTTGCATTTATCAATGAATGTATTGACGAGTATTATGCAGACGGCACTTATGATACACTCTGGACAAAATGGATCGATGCTTCCGGTGAGGGAGAAGAAGCAGCTGCAGCAGAAGATGCGGAAACCGCTGAATAAAACAGGCATATACTTCTATGCAGAAAACAAGTTGCTGTGAACAAAGTGAACAGTAACCGGAAAGTTACTGTTCACTGGTAACATTCCGCGAGGTGTTTTTGTGAACAAAGTTCACAGAAAACCCGAGAATTAAGTTTGCGCAGCAAACGCTACTTCTTGTGCTTGTCACAAGAAGGTTCGTCTTTCTGTGCATCGCGAAGCGCGTTACTGGTCACGGAGTGAACAGTAATACCGGAAAAGTAAGGAAGAAAGGATAAACCGGCTATAATTACTGGTCACAGGGGAAATAGTATGGTAACATTGAAATGGTCACTTGTATTTGACAAAATGACATCACTGCTCCAGGGATGCGCAGTGACGATGGAAATATCGGTTCTCACGCTTATTTTTGGTACGATTCTGGGCGTTGTGCTTGCGCTGATGAGGGACAGCCATATAAAAGTGGTATCCAGACTGGCACAGCTGTACATCTGGATCTGGAGAGGAACCCCGCTGATGGTGCAGGCATTTCTGATCTATTTCGGTTTGCCAAACCTGGGCATTACTTTCAGCGCTATGACAGCAGGTGTGCTTTCCATGTCTTTAAATACAGGCGCATACATTGCAGAAATTGTCCGTTCCGGTATCCATGCTATTGACCCGGGGCAGAGAGAAGCAGCCAAAGCACTTGGAATGCCCTGGCATCTGGAAATGCTTCGAATTGTGGCACCACAGGCAACCAAGATCTGCATTCTTCCTCTTGTAAACCAGTTTATTGCCACCATCAAAAATACCTCTATTTTGTCCGCCATCACTTTGACAGAGCTGACAAGAGAGGGAACCCTGATCGCTTATAATTCTTTCCACTATTTTGAGCCGTACATAGCTGTTGCGGTATTATATCTGATCCTGACAACTATATTTACCCAGATTGCAGGAGTTTTGGAAAGGAGGATGGCATAAATGGCAGAAGATGTTATTTTAAGTGTAAAAAATATCAGCAAAAGCTTTGGGGATCTTCAGGTGCTGAAGGAAATCGGTTTTGACATACATAAAGGGGAAAAGATTGCAATCCTTGGTCCCAGCGGTTCTGGTAAATCCACAATTCTCCGGTGTATCAACCAGCTGGAAACCTACGACAGCGGCGAAATCGATTATATGGGAAAACCTGTGAATTCCGGTCAGGCACTGCATGAGCTGCGGCAGCATATTGGAATGGTTTTCCAGAGATTTAACGTTTTTACCCATATGAGTGTGCTGCAGAATGTGATCGAGGCACCGGTCCATGTGAAAAAAGTTCCCAAACAGGAGGCAATTGCAAAGGCAAAAGATTTGCTGAAAATGGTTGGGCTGGAAGGCAGGGAAGAGGCAATGGCAAAGAATCTTTCCGGCGGCCAGCAGCAGAGGGTTGCGATCGCAAGAGCAATGGCTATGAATCCGGAAGTGATCCTTTTTGATGAGCCTACCAGCGCACTGGATCCGGAACTGGTTGGAGAGGTCTTAAGTGTTATCCGTAAAGTAGCAGCGGAAGGAGTATCCATGGTCATTGTCACCCATGAGATGAATTTTGCCAGAGAAGTAGCGGATCGGATTTTGTTTATGGAAGATGGCGTGATCGTGGAGGATGCGCCTCCGGAAGAGTTTTTTGAGCATCCGAAGAATGATCGTATTCGTCAGTTTATCAGGAAAGTTGAGGAAAGGTAATTCGGGATGGACTACATAATCAAAGATGGCTGGATCGTAAATGGGAAAAAGGAAAAGCCATTTCATGGAGATCTTGTAATAGAAAATGGGAAAATTGCGGAAGTGGGAACTCATGTGGAGATTCCAGCCGATTTTCCAAAAGAGCGTGTTTTGAATGCGGCCGGTGGTTATATAACCCCCGGCTTCCTTGACATTCACAGACACGGAGACTGGCAGGCCTTTGGAAACGGGGATGATGAGCTTTTGAACCGGCAGGGACTGACGACTGTTGTGAATGGAAACTGTGGGCTTTCGGTGGCTCCGGCCGGGGAGAAATTTGGGAAAGAGATTGCCAGATTTCTCAGCAGTGTGACTGGGGATTTTCGTTGGGGAAAAGATGAAAATACAGATGATACCGAAGGTGTACTTTTCTCAAAAAAGAAAGAGGAGTCTTGCGGAATTTCAGAGAAAGAAATCGAGATAGCTGCTCTTAGAATTATGTCAACCATGTCCGCCTACATGTCAGCTCTTGGAAAAGAAAAGCGCAGCGTCAACACTGGAATGCTTGCAGGAAATGGAATCATCCGCGCCAGTGTAAAAGGCTATGCTTCCGGGAAGCTTTCCAAGGAAGAATTACATCAGGTGTGGAAGGCTGTGGAGGAAGCTCTGTCAGCAGGAGCGCTTGGAATCAGCCTTGGAATTGCCTATGCCCCGGAATTTGAATATGACAGAGATGGGCTTGTGGAAGCACTGCAGCCCTTGAAGGGGACGGACATTCCCATTACCACCCATATCCGAAATGAAGGAGATGGAATCCTGCTGGCTCTGCAGGAAGTGATTTCCGTGGCGGAAGAGCTGCAGATTCCCTTGCATGTAAGCCATATGAAGTGTATCGGGCGGAAAAACTGGGGCGGGACTCCGGTGAAAATCCTGAAGCTGTTTGACCAGGCGGCAGAGCGGGGCGTGAAGGTGGATTTTGACCTGTATCCCTATCTGACTGGTTCCACCCAGCTGGTACATCTTCTTCCCCCACAGTTTCAGGAGGGCGGTACCGATGCAATCTGCGCAAGGCTGGCAGATCCGTTTTGCAGGAAGGAGATTACGAAGGTGCTGAAGCAGCCTTCCGATATTTTTGAGAACATTGTGGAGCTGGCTGGCTTTGATATGATCTATGCCAGCACTTTACATACGGAGAAATTCGGCAGCTTTGCAGGACAGTCTATTGCGAAGATCGCAGAGCAGTTTGGACAGGATCCTTATGATACCCTGTATGACATTCTCCTGGAAGAGCGCTGCCAGGTTACCATGCTGGATACCATTGCCTCAGAGGAGGACATGCTGTATTTTTTGAAAGACAGCCGGGCAAATCTGATCTCAGATGCGATCTATCCCGCAGGGGGCAAATATCATCCCAGAGTTTACGGGGCTTTTCCGAAGCTGCTTACCGCTTATGTGCGTGATAAAAAGATTTTTTCCATAGAAGATGCTGTGTATAAGATGACGGCAAAACCGGCGCATGTTCTGGGTCTTCCTCTGGGAATCCTGGAAAAAGGAATGCCCGCAGATATCAATGTATTTCATCTGGACCGGTTAAATGTTCATGCAGATTTCCAGAATCCAAACCAGTATTGTACAGGATTTGATTATGTGCTGGTGGGCGGAGAGATTGCGGTAGCCCATGACGTGTGGAGAAATTCCAAAAGCGGCAGGATCGTGCGGAAACAACAGTGATAAGTGAAGAATGGAAATGTCCGGATTGATGGATTTTTAAAATGTAAATTTCTTCCAGAATAGTTTCTTTCTCATCTGTACATATTAGGAGCATACAGCAATGTTTACTGTTCGCAGGCTGAGTTCCGCCAGGCGGAACGGTCATTTTCGCGAAAGTGGACAGTAACGTGTTTTCAGCTGAAAATAAGAAAAGGAGACAGATGAGATGAAAAAAATGAAACGAATGCTCATAGGTACTTTGCTGGTATTTACATTATGTATGCTTACAGCCTGTGGAAATGACAATAACAATGCAGCGGATGAGGTTCAAAATAATGCAAATGAGGACGCCATTGATAAGGATAACGTGGAGAATGGAACTGCAGAGGATGAAAACATGGTGGATGACGCGGGCGACAGCGTAAATAATGGTGCAGACGGAGCTGGAACTGCTGATACCGCAGTACCAGATGATGCAGGCACTGCCGGAGATGCAGATGTTCCCGGTGATAATGTGACAGACAATAACAATTCCGTTTCCGGTGCTCTCGGAGAAGGTGTGGAAGAATTAGGTGATGGAGTAGCTGATGGTGTCCGTGATGTTGGTGAAGGTGTGGGCAACGCTGTAGAAGATGTTGGAGATGCTGTGGATAATGCAGCGAATGGAAGATAATAAAAAAATAGAGGTAAAATGAAAAGGTGTTGAATGAAGAGAGGTGTTTCATTCAACGCCTTTTTGTGATATGATTTCAATAAATTTGTGAGCAAAATACAGGATAGCTACAACTTAATTACAAATGCAAGAAAAGGAGGATCATCATGAAATTTCGTCCCTGCATAGATATACATAATGGAAAGGTAAAGCAGATCGTAGGAGGAAGTCTGAAGGATGAGGGAAACCAGGCACAGGAGAATTTTGTGTCAGAGCAGGATGCAGCTTTTTATGCTTCCTTGTATAAAGAAAAAGGTCTGAAGGGAGGACATATTATCCTTCTGAACAGTGCGGATTCTGAATACTTCCAGGCTACAAAAGCCCAGGCCATGCTGGCCCTTGACGCTTATCCAGGAGGTCTTCAGATCGGAGGCGGTGTAAACCCGGACAATGCGGCAGATTATCTTGCTGCTGGAGCCAGTCATGTGATCGTCACCTCCTATGTGTTCCGTGATGGCCATATTTCCTGGAAAAATCTGGAGAAGATGGTAGATGCAGCCGGAAAAGAACACCTTGTCCTTGATCTCAGCTGTCGTAAAAAAGAGGATGCATACTATGTAGTCACAGACCGCTGGCAGAAATTTACAGAGGAGGAGGTAACTCTGGAACTGATGGAAAAGCTGGGTGCCTATTGCGATGAATTTCTCATCCATGCAGTGGATGTGGAGGGCAAGGCAAAAGGTATAGAAGTTTCCCTGGCGAAGTTGCTTGGTGAATACAATGGGCACCCAGTCACTTACGCTGGCGGCGTTGGCAGCATGGAGGATATCCAGACCCTCAAAATGGCAGCAGGCGGAAAACTGGATGTGACGGTAGGAAGTGCCCTGGATCTGTTCGGTGGCACCATACCATTTGAAAAATTGATAGGTAATTTATAAATGTGAAAAAATTCGTAATTTTTTCAGAAAATGATGTTAATTTTTAGAGTAATGTGTTATAATATACCCATCAAACAGCAAAGGGGATGGAAGCATGAAATTCATTATCAGCGGAAAGAACATCACAGTGACAGACGGGCTTCGTACAGCAGTAGAGGATAAGCTCGGTAAACTGGAAAGGTATTTCACTCCTGACACTGAAGTTGTCGTAACTCTTAGTGTAGAAAAAGAAAGACAGAAAATCGAGGTGACGATCCCGGTTAAGGGCAACATCATCCGTTCCGAGCAGGTCAGCAACGATATGTATGTATCAATCGACCTTGTAGAGGAAGTAATTGAACGTCAGCTCAGGAAATACAAGAACAAGATCGTAGATAAGCAGCAGTCAGCTGCCAACTTCCAGAAAGCATATCTGGACAAGGATTATGAAGAGGACGAAGAGGTTAAGATCATTCGTACCAAGAAATTCGATATCAAGCCTATGTATCCAGAAGATGCATGTGTCCAGATGGAACTTCTTGGACATAATTTCTTCGTATTCTGCAATGCAGAGACTGATCAGGTGAATGTAGTTTACAAGCGTAAGGGGAATACCTACGGACTGATCGAGCCGGAGGATTAATAGAGATATATCCGTTTGAAAAATAAAACAGGTGAATAGGAAGGGCGTGTGAAAAAACGAAAGTTTTTTCACATGCCCTTGTTTTTTTGCTTTGACGGAGCAGCTGGAATTGGTCTGGCACTGCTGCAGCTTCATCTGGCAGAAACGGATCAGTATCATGTGACCAGATTTCTGGATGATCCGTTCCCTGATGAAAAAATTATAAAAGTTTGAATTTTAAAGTAATTCTTCAGCAAGCTCCCTGGCGGATAGTACGCGGACAGGGAGCTTGCTTTCGTCATAAATACTGTAGGCCAGAAATCCGGTTCCATTTTCTAATGGGATGGTATGGGTGTGCATATCCGGATGTAGAGTGAGAATCTCCCGGAAATTTCCGGTGATCCCTTCTCCGGTAAGTTTGACGGCGCTTTCCTTCATAGCCCAGATCCGGCAGAAATCCTGGGGGGACTTTAGGAAAATAAGCTCCTCCTGAGTGCAGACTCTTCGGATAAGAGATTCCCGGGGCTCGGTGAGCTTCTGGATATCCAGACCAATTTCTCTGTCATGCAAGGCACAGCCTACGAAATTTCCGCTGTGGCTGAGATTAAAAAACGGCATATTTTCCCCACGGAAAAATGGTTTCCCAGAAGAGGTTTTCTGGAAATCCGGGATTTCCCGGAAACCATATTCCTGTTTAAGTCCATAACGCAAAAGCAGCCAGGCCAGGGCAGAACGCTTCTGGTCTTCCGGCAATTTAAAATGCTGAACATATTCCCTGCGTGCAACAGGCAATGAGAAAATCATCTGGTGAAGCAATTCGTTTGAAATTAAGTCCAGTTCCTGAAAAAGATAAATCATATAAAAATTCTCCTAAAACATAAAATAATTTGAGGCTGATTTGGGGTATAAATTCATTTTACTTTAATATATCATATGGGAGACATATTTTGTTCATCAAATATTTATTGTTTTCCATGACAAAAAGTGTTAAAATAGACTGGTATGTTAAACAAAATAAATAATTTTAAATGAAATGAAATCAGTTATATTACACAATATAGCATCTAAAAAGATAGACAGGAGTATAAAAGCTAAATGAACATGTTTTCAAAAGTTTTCGGAACCCGCAGCCAGCGAGAGGTTAAGCGTATCATGCCTCTCGTTAAGAAAATCGAGGATCTGCGTCCCGAAATGCAGAAATTAACCGACGAAGAACTTCGTGGTAAGACAAGAGAGTTTAAGAAACGCCTGGAAGAGGGAGCTACCCTGGATGATCTTTTACCAGAGGCATTTGCTACCGTCCGTGAGGCTGCCAAGCGAGTACTGGGAATGGAGCATTTCGAAGTACAGCTCATCGGTGGAATCGTACTTCACCAGGGTCGTATTGCCGAGATGAAAACTGGTGAAGGTAAGACCCTTGTAGCTACATTGCCATCCTATCTGAATGCCCTGGAAGGCAAAGGTGTTCACGTTGTCACAGTCAATGATTACCTGGCGAAACGTGATGCCGACGAGATGGGACAGGTTCACAGATTCCTTGGGCTGACTGTAGGCGTAGTTCTGAACGACATGAAGCCGGAAGAACGCCGCGAGGCATATAACTGTGATATTACTTATGTTACTAATAACGAACTTGGATTTGACTATCTTCGTGATAACATGGTTATCTACAAGGAGCAGCTGGTACAGCGTGACCTTCACTACTGTATCATCGACGAGGTCGACTCCATTTTAATCGATGAGGCTCGTACTCCTCTGATCATTTCCGGTCAGAGCGGCAAGTCCACCAAGCTGTATGAGGTTTGCGATATCCTTGCACAGCAGCTGGAGCGTGGAGAAGCCAGCCATGAGATGACTAAGATGGCAGCCATCATGGGTGAGGAAGTTATCGAGACTGGTGACTTTGTTGTAAATGAGAAGGATAAGATTGTCAACCTTACCGAGCAGGGTGTGAAGAAGGTTGAGAAATTCTTTAATATTGAGAATCTTGCAGATCCGGAGAACCTTGAGATCCAGCACAACATTATCCTTGCACTTCGTGCTCATAATCTGATGCACCGTGATCAGGATTACGTTGTAAAAGATGACGAGGTTATGATTGTTGATGAGTTTACCGGACGTATCATGCCGGGCCGTCGTTATTCGGATGGTCTCCACCAGGCAATCGAGGCGAAAGAGCATGTTAAGGTAAAACGCGAGAGCAAAACTCTTGCAACCATCACCTTCCAGAACTTCTTTAACAAATACGATAAGAAAGGCGGTATGACCGGTACTGCCCTTACTGAGGAGAAAGAGTTCCGTGATATCTATGCTATGGACGTTGTTGAGATCCCGACCAATAAGCCGGTTCAGCGTAAGGATTTAGATGATGCCGTATATATGACAAAGAAAGAGAAATTCAATGCAGTTGTCCAGTCTGTAAAGGAAGCTCATGAGAAGCAGCAGCCTGTACTGGTTGGTACTATTACCATTGAGACTTCTGAGCTCATCAGCCGTATGCTGAAGAGAGAGGGAATCCCGCACAATGTATTGAATGCCAAGTTCCATGAGCTTGAGGCTGAGATCGTAGCACAGGCGGGTCAGGCCGGTGCAGTTACCATTGCAACCAATATGGCAGGTCGTGGTACAGATATTAAGCTTGATGATGTATCAAGAGCAGCTGGCGGTCTGAAGATCATCGGTACAGAGCGTCATGAGTCCAGACGTATTGATAACCAGCTGCGTGGACGTTCCGGACGTCAGGGAGATCCGGGAGAATCCCGCTTCTACATTTCCCTGGAGGATGACCTGATGCGTCTGTTCGGATCTGAGCGTCTGATGAAGGTGTTCACTTCCCTTGGTGTAGCTGAGAATGAGCAGATCGAGCACAAGATGCTTTCCAATGCAATCGAGAAGGCACAGGAGAAGATCGAGTTTAACAACTTCGGTATCCGTAAGAATCTTCTTGATTACGACCAGGTTAACAATGAGCAGCGTGAGATCATCTACAAAGAGCGTCGCCAGGTACTGGATGGTGAGAACATGCGCGATGCCATCTACAAGATGATTACAGATATTGTAGATAATGCAGTAGATATGTGTTTCTCTGAGGATGTAGATTCTGAAGAGTGGGATCTGAATGAGTTCAACAGTGTTCTCCGTCAGATCATCCCAATCGAGCCGCTTACATCTGAGAAGGTTAAGGGTAAGAAAAAGAATGAGATGAAGCATCTGATCAAGGAGGAGGCTGTGAAGCTTTACGAGGCGAAGGAGTCCGAATTCCCGGAGCCAGAGCAGCTGCGTGAGCTTGAGCGCGTTATCCTTCTGAAGAGCATTGACAGCAAGTGGATGGATCACATTGATGACATGGAGATTCTCCGCCAGGGTATCGGTCTGACTGCTTATGGACAGAGAGATCCGGTTGTTGAGTATAAGATGGCCGCATTTGATATGTTTAACAGCATGATCACTTCCATTCAGGAGGACACCGTCAGAATGCTGTATCATGTTCATGTGGAGCAGAAAATCGAGCGTGAGCAGGTGGCTAAGGTTACTGGTACTAACAAGGATGATTCCAGTGTTCGTAAGCCGGTTCAGAGAAAAGAAATTAAGGTTTATCCGAATGATCCGTGTCCTTGCGGAAGCGGTAAGAAGTATAAACAGTGCTGCGGCAGAAAGACTGCTAATGTTTAAATCAGAGTGACTAGAGAGAGCGAATTTCCAGAGGCGGGAGGTCTTGGAAATTCGCTCTTTTGCTATTTAGTGTGTTGAAAGTTGTTCAAGGCGGACGCATTCGGACAATGGT
>OGOL01001085.1_pt1 | contig 27637 bp, 20 predicted proteins | sample 1552641 | NCBI WGS metagenome assembly OGOL01 (sample SAMEA2580140, study PRJEB22360) | human gut metagenome | biome: human gut; feature: human-associated habitat; material: faeces | place: Denmark | collected 2008/2010 | reverse complement strand
GCTGCTTTATTGGTCAGAATCGTATAAACATCTCCATTGCTCAGGCAAGTTTCATCCAAAGAAAGGTTTTCTCCAATGTTTTCAGGATAAAGGAGGTAGTCATGCGCATGTTCGAGCTGGTCCCAGTTCCGGTAATCACTGATTTTCTCCTTGTATTGTTTACGAAGAGTCTGTCCTTTTACGCCATAACGTTCCGCAAGCACACAGATGCTCACAGGAGTAGATTCAATCTCCTTCTTTTAAAAAAGAAACGAACTCAGAATTGAGCCGTGTACCGTCAAATTCGGATAAATCCCAGTCATAACTGAAGATTTCATTGGAAGACTTGTCAAGCCATTTACGTTTACGAACATGGAGATAAGTGGCGCGACCACGAATAGGATAGTCTTGGATTGTACGATACTCACCAAAACCATAGGATATGATATCCGGGTTGGTCTTATCTTCTTTTAGCTGAACTTTTTTTTCATCAAGATAAATATCAAAACGGTCAGCACTCTTGTCGAAATTGACAATATCAAAGTTGTCTATAAGCACATCCGGAAGGATGGCACGAAGGAGTCGTTCGGGTTTCATAAAACAAAGGTAAGCAAAGATAGCTAATTTTAAAACTTACCAACCACAAATTTCCGCTGAGCCGTTTTTCTTATAGAGAAAGGAATAGTTTTGGAAAAAAGTGAACCATCCGGAGAATCGCTTATTCTTCCAGATGGTTCTATAATAAAAAATGATATGAAGGGGCTTTGTTTATCTAAAAGAAATACTTCGTTTATTTCTTCGTTGCAAAGGTAGGAATAAAAAATAGAAAAACAAATTTTTTAGAGAAAAAATGAACGATATACCGATATTTTTGATTGAAATGCCAATATTATTGATGAAAATACCACTGTAATCATGCTAAAACAACAAAAACAGGCAGAGACAAAACGACATTGAACTCTTATGTCTATACATTAAAATAAAAAATAAATTGCTTTAATTCATTGTGGTATAAAAGATAATGTCTATCTTTGCACCCGCGAAACGAATAAATTATATATCAACAAATCTAAAAATTATGTATTTAGACGCAGCTAAAAAACAAGAAATCTTTGAAAAGTACGGAAAGTCTAACACTGATACTGGCTCAGCTGAAGCGCAGATAGCTTTGTTTTCATACCGTATTTCTCACCTGACTGAGCACCTGAAGCTCAACAGAAAAGATTATAGCACTGAAAGAGCTTTGACAACTTTGGTAGGTAAGCGCCGTGCGTTGCTGAACTACTTGAAGGATCGCGATATCGAAAGATACCGTGCTATCGTTAAAGCACTCGGATTGCGTAAGTAATCCATTCTTTAGGAAAGGACTTAAGAAAAGCCGCTACTCTGAAAAGAGAAGCGGCTTTTTTTATGAGGCTATTTTACTTAGAACAGGTCGTACTCAATGGCGTCCTTGGTTATCTTTTCATTGGTTTCTATGCGTATGTAACGCGCTTTTGCCGGCTTCTTGAAGTAGTGATAACGGCAAGTGGGGTCATTCTTCAGATTTCCGAATTCAAATGTTTCTGCAAGAATCCAGTCTTTTCCATTCTCACTGAACTTGACGCTTCCTTTGACACTCATCGGCATTGCATCATTTATCTGTGGAGTATACATCAGTCCGGATATGGAATAAGGACGGTCTGCCTGCAGAGTCACCACAGTAGGTCTTTCCTGTTTGATCTTCCATTCCTTTTTAAGGTATCCCAATTGCTGCTGACACACTTCTCCCTTTTCGTTGTTCAGCAGTGCAACAGCTTTCACCATTCCGCTTTCCAAAGCAAACGGTTGGGTGTATTCTTTTGATTCTGCTGTAGGAGTACTTCCGTCTGTAGTATAATGAATCTTGAATCCGGCGTTCAAATTTCGGGCAATGTCCTGTGTATATGTTTTCCATCCGAATTTTTGTTGCATGGTGCTGATGGTTACGTTACCTTCTGTATTTCGTTTTACCTCCAGGCGGGGCGGACGGGCTGCATAGTGATAGGCTGCTACTTGGCAAATGGCCGGCTTCATGCGAGATTCCAAAATACGCAGTCTGAATTTATTGCTGGTTACATCGGGGAAACGGAGGATGCGTTTGTAGCCGATGTTGGTGCCGGTTGCCACTTCTTGCCAGGCATTGTCTATCCATGCGTCCAGGGCATGCTTTTCTACTCGTTCACTGCTCACGGTGATGGCTTCCTGAATAAGGAAACGGTTGATAGTGACAGGATCGGGGGTCTCAATAACAATTTCTTTCTTGTCCGGTCCGACTACGATATAGGTGTCTGTATTGTTGTCCAGCAGTTCTTCCGGCCCCTCGGCTCCTTGCAGGTAATCGGTAGTATAGGTTTGGTTGATCCGTTTTCCTACTTCTTTCAGCACACTGACATCTTGTGCCGAGAAGCGTCCTTCACGGTTGGGAGGAATATTGAGCAGAAAAGTGGAATTGCCTCCTACTGCACGTTCGTATATGTCGAATACATCATCGACAGAGCGGACACGCTGACGGTCATCATCGCGGTAGAACCAGCCTTCACGGATGGAAGTGTTGGTTTCGGCTTGCTGGTAGTGCAGATACTTGGCCTTGCAGAGTTGTGTGCGGCTGCCTAAATCTTCGTCAGTCATATCCGGGAAATGAGAAGTGGTGTCGGGGTTTTCCGGGTAGGGGATGACATTCCATTCGGTATCGCGGGTTTTTCCCGATTCGTTTCCGCACCAGCGGATGTCCTCGCGACCGAAAATGACAGCTTGAGGGGCCAGTTTGTGAATCAGTTCTTTCCAGGCCGGGTAGTTATATCTTTGTCCGCCTTTGCGCTTGGGATGTGCACCGTCAAACCATACTTCGTGAATGGGACCATACTCGGTGAGCAGCTCGAACAGTTGGTTCATGAAATATTCATTATAGTCATCAAGCATGAACCGGAAAGTGGTTTTGTTGGCGAACGGACGTCCGGGTACTTCCCGAGGAATGGTGCGCTCGGTGTATGGACTCAGGTTGCCATAGAGACCTTGAGGATGTTCTATCTGGTATAAATCGGCAGGAGAAAGGTATACGCCTAATTTTAATCCGTATTTTTGGCAGGATGCGGAGAGGTCTTTCAGTATATCCCCCTTGCCTTCGCGGAAATCTGTGGACATGATACCGTGACGGGTATAGCGGCTTTGCCATAATACGAATCCGTCATGGTGCTTAGCTGTGAATATGACCATTTTCATGCCTGCCGCTTTCATGGCTTCGCACCATTGGTCGGTATCCAGTTGTTTCAAATCAAAGACGCGGGGATCTTCCATGCCGTTTCCCCACTCCATGCGGGTAAAGGTATTGGGACCGAAATGGATGAAAGCGATGAATTCATTTTTCAAAGCTTCCATTTGCATCGGGCTGGGAACAATATGTGCGGCTTTCTCCATAATGCTTTCCGGGGTGTCTGTACTTTCTATCGCTATCGTGTTTTGGCACGGTAGGGTCAGATCCGGGCGACTCTTCTCGGCACAGGCTGCAAAGAGCATGCCTACGCCGAAAAGACTGCTGTATAAAAAGGTTCTTTTCATCTTTTGTAAATGATTGATGTTATGGTTCATATTATTTTCGAGTAAAAACATAGACATTGCCGCCGAAATCAGTAGCGACCAAGGCGTTTCCGGATGCAGCTACCGAACCGAATACCGGTGAGCCTGTGGCATGTTTCCAAGTGATTTTTCCGGTTGCTTTATCTACTCCATAGATGGTTCCGTCTGATGCGCCTACTGCTATCATCTTGCCTGCCAGGACAGGGGTGGTCTCTATGGTGCCCGATACGGGGCGGCTGTAGGGCGAGGTATAAATCAGGGCATCTCCTACGGGGCATTTCCATTTTTCTTCCAGTGTCTGGTTGTCCAAAGCCACCAGTCCTTCTTTGGCTGTACCGAAAATAATCTCTTTATCGGTTAGAAGAGGAGTGGAGGTGACATCTACACTATAAGGTAAGGTCTTGCGGACAATGATTCTTCCGGTCCGGGCTTCCATAATAAAGAAGGCTTTATTGGAAATCAAATAGAGCAGTCCGTTGTGAATCGCTGCCGACGCACCCCGGTTGCGCAGTCCGTGGTTGCTTGCACTCCAAAGCTTCTTGCCTGTTTTCAGGTCGTTGGCATACAAGGCACTCCATTGAACAGAACCTATCACGACTCCACTGCCTACAGACAGGGTCGTTGTGGTTCCTTCACGCTGGTTCCAGTCGTTATTTCTCCATATCAGTTTTCCGGTCCGTGCTTCAAAGGCCGACAATGCTTTTCCGGTTCCGGCATACACGATTCCCTTGTCGGTAGCCAGTCCTTCAATCAGTCCGGGCAGGCCGTTTACCGGCAGTTGGGTTTTCCAGCGGAGTGTTCCGCTCTCGCAATCTACGGCATACAGGTTACCCAAAACATCTTGGGCAAATACGATATCATCAGTAATGGCTATTGTATTTTTGATGGAGCTTGCTACCGGATATTTCCATACTATTTTTCCGCTTGCTCCGTCCATGGCATAAATAAAAGCTTTTCCTTTTAAATCTTCATCTATGGAAGCGGTAAAGATTTTGCCGTTATGTATTAACGGAGAGGACATATAGAGGTTGGCGCCCACATTTCTGACCCATGCCAGCGAAAGTGTGCTGTCCAGTTGGGCGGTAGAGATTCCGGTATGGGCGGCATTTCCTGCCAGGTTGTCCCAATTGCCATCCAGTTTTACTGTGGTCTCTCCGGGAAGGTAAACAAAGTTTGTTTCTGTTTTTGTCGTTTCTCCGTTTTTGAATTCTGCCACTACCTGTAAGGTCAGTTTCTTTCCTTTATACTGTTCTTTCAGTGGCATATCGGCACTCCATGTCCAGTCCGATACTTGGGTCAGCGGTTTGTTTTTCAAGATTGTCCTTGTTCCGTCTGTGCAGGTATAGCTGGCTTTGCGTACGGGCGATACCGAGGAGTAAACATTGGCTGTAACAACGCGTGACGCCGACTCTCCGACGGGTGAGGCGATACATAATTTCTTGTCCAGGTAAGTATAGCGTAACTCGCTGGTAAAGTCTCCCTTGCCGTCTACATGCATGACCCGGTAGGCACTGGTGGAATGGTCAATCCCACCTTTGTCGAGGCTGGAAGTGCAGATGGTATATACGTTGCCCTGTTTCTTTTTGTGGTTGATGTGCCAATGGCCATATATCCAGGCTTTCAGGTTGTATTCGTTCAGGTTGATACTTTCAGTCTTTCCTTTATAAGTGAAGTCATTTCCGTAAGTCAATATATCATGGTTGAATATATAGATGGGGGTTTCCGGCGAGACATGTGCCAAGTCATTCTTTAACCAACGGCATACATCGTCTTTGGTATATCCCGGGCGGTAATCTCCTCCCGGCATGGGAGTGACGATATAGTGTACACCTGCCACATCGAATGAATAATATACCGGACCGTAGTATTTTTCGAAACACTCTTCTCCATATTTTCCTTTTACCAGGTCGTGGTTACCGATGCAATAGAACATGGGTATGTTCATATTTTGGGTATTCATCAGTTCGATATGTTCCTTTAATCCCTTTTCATAGCAGATGTCGCCGGTATGTATGATAAAAGCCGGTTTTTCATTGGCGGCATATTGGCGGATGTTTTCGGCCCATGCTTCGTTGCCGGTAGTATTGAATATTTCGGTATCCGATACCTGTATAAAACGGTGTGCTCCTTTCTTATCAATGCCTGCCTGATAGGGGATGAGGCCGAAATCGTAATTCCCGGCAGCCGCCGTGATGGGGTGGTAGTGCTTGTCACCGGCTTTGTATCCGGAGGGGAGGGTGATGAAAACAAATCGCTCACGTTCGTGTCCGGGCAGGGTGTACATACCGTTTGCATCGGTTTTTACCACGTTCAGCCCGTCGGATACTTTGACGTCTTTCAGCACTTTTTCTCCTTTATCGAAACTTCCGTTGTGGTTCTTATCCACAAAAACACGCCCGTGGTGGGCGGCGGCAGCCGGAAGCGAAGCTGCCAATAACATTGAAAATATAAATTCTTTTTTCATACCTTTCTTTCCAGATGATTTCTTATTTCTGAGCTTGTTTCCAGCTCTTTTTTAGTTTCTTAGAATCTGATTTTGGCATCCTCAATACTCGAAACCAACGGGAATACACCGATTGAATCGTTCATGTTCAGTTCCTCGGGTGTGGGAGGAAGGAAACCTGCTTTTGTTCCCTTGATATCTGCTTCGTCTTCGGTCAGAGTGACAATGGCATAAAGCGGTTTGTCATAGGTCATGGAATAGTTCAGGATAGGATAACGCTTGTTGATTTCCGCCGGATAACGTTTCTCTGTTTGCGAGGGTTTGTCTATCCATACATACGATGCACTGTTTATCTGCACATAGGTGATACCGTCTATTTTCTTTGTATAGTTGCTGTGATTGTGTCCGCTGAAGGCCAATACCACCTTTTTGAATCCGGCACGCTTGTTTTCTCCGGCAAGGAGTGCATGTACTTCTTTACCGTTGTTCATAAAGGTATCGATACTTTGGTGAGAGAAAATGATACACTTCTTATCGGTCGATTCCAGGTCTTTTTTCAGCCATTCCATTTGCTCCGGGTCTACGAAGGCTCTCATCTTGGGATTCACATAATAGTTGGCTTTGGAATAGTGAGTGTATTTTTTTCCATCATACAAGTTGTTTCCATCCAGCACGATAAAGTGGAAGTCTCCTTTGTCGAATGAGTAATAGCGTCCGGGCATTTTCATTCCTGCTACGTACTCATCGGGAGTATAAGCATCCATGTCGTGATTGCCGATGGTGTGATATTTGTCTCTCGGAAAACTGTTCCAGATGTCATGAAACACTTGATTGGCACTGTCCAGACGACAGAAGTCACCCAGCTCTATGATGAAGTCTGCATTGGCGTCTTGGGCGGCACGTACAAAACTGCTTAATCGTTCTTTTCCGTCCGGGACATCTTGTGCGTGGAAGTCGGATGCGATGGCGAATGTGACTGTTTTCTCTTGCTGGCTGCAACTGCAAAAGCAGGCAGTGCATAACATTAAAAAGAGTGCGATGAGGTTGTTCTTTTTCATTGTGATATATTTAGCTATTTGTTATACAATCAAAGCCGTCCGCCAACAGGTTTTGGTTTCTATACCTGTTGTGCGGATATCGACTCATTTATTTTCTTAATTTTTCCACCACTTGTTTTGAACCAGGTTGTTATTTGGCGTAAATAGGATGATGCAAAGTAATTGAAAATGATGGGATGCATCAATAAACGATTCAGATAAAGGATAGTCTTAAATCGATATAGGTCTTAAATTGTAGTTGGCAGGAACTGCTTTGGGAGGGATTTCTGCAAGAAAATAAATATTATAGAGATCCAATATCTGGATTCACAGCTTCATTTTACTTGGCTACAAGTGCTATGGAAATAAATGTGGAATTCAGTAATTATTTATTTGCGGGTTAGGCTGGTATAACATAATGGTATAGAGTAACTAATGTTTCCGGTTAGACTCTTTGTAGGTTTGTGGGGTGAGTCCGGTCTGCTTTTTGAATAACTTAATGAAATACGAGTAATTGTCATATCCCAGTGTGTAGGCTATTTCCTTGATGGCAAGGTCTTTGGTGATGAGCAGTAGTTGTGCTTTCTCTATTTTCTTTTTGACGATATACTGTAAGGGGGTTGTTTTCATTTCGCTTTTGAACAGGCGGATGAAGTGGTCTTTCGAAAGGCAGGAAAGTCCGGCCAAAGTATCAATGTCAATGTTTTTGTCTATATTCTTACGTATAAAGTTGACTACATTAATGATACGGTTGTCGCTGCTGGAGTCTTTGGGTTGTGCGTCTTTTAAGAAGCGGGAGATTAGCATGTAGATGATGCCTTTGGAGGCTACTTTATTATGAAAAGCTTTCTGTTTGTTTTTTATGATATTTTGTATCAGGGTAGGGGTATTGTCGTAAGTAGAGGGATTGGAATGTGGAAGCTGAATAGCGGGATTCATTTCATGTAATAGTTTGATCAACTCCAAATCCAGTGGGTCGGCCGGAACTTCAGTGGGGAAGTCCAAATCTTCCAAGATACTGGTGGCGGAAGAATGGTCTTCGTAAATGTGCAGATAGTAATGTTCAAAATCTCCTTCACAATGACAATTGTGACAGGTAAATGCAGGAATAATATATAAGTGGTGGGGAGAAAGTGTTATGGTTCGGTCGGGAAGAGTTACTTCTGCCATACCTTTTGTTACATAATAGATACGAAAAAACGGGCTGTTTACCTCTGTCCAGTTCCAGTCGGAATGATGAATCGCATAGCCGATATTAAGTAGCAGAGGATGAAATGTGTCTGTTTCCTGAAGTATGTCCATAGGGTTATTTAAACAGTTATTTTGTACAAAAGTATAAAAAAATATCGATTTTATATTATTTGTGGCGGATTTATTGCTACTGATTGTCTTTTCTTTTTAAAGGATGTATCAGAGTTGGCTGGAGTATGATGTGGTGTGTTTTTAAGACTTTTACTGTTAGAAGGGCAAAAAGGGACAGATATACGGTAATATTTTTTTGTTTTGAAAAACCGTAAATGCTGTCCCTTGTTTATGAGAATGTGTGTGAAGCCGGGAAATGCTATGCTTTTTGAGGATAATACAGGTTTTTATCAGTCATTTTTTCGAGTACTTCATGCAGGTAGCGTGCAGATTCCCATTTGGCCATAGGCAGGTCGTGGAGCAGACAGTTACCGCAGTCTTTAGGGGTGGTACCCGGCACTTCACCTTCAAATTCGGCAACGAAGCGGAAGGTTTCTTGCATCAATTCTACAATGTCTTTTGATTCCAAGTCACCTTTCATCAGTAAATAATTGCCAGTGAGACAACCCATCGGTCCCCAGTAGACAATTTTGTCACCCCATACAGGATGGTTACGCAGGAAGGTGGCGGCCAGGTGTTCGATGGTGTGCAATGCTCCCTGGCCCAAGGCCGGTTCGCGGTTGGGCTCTTTCATTCGGATGTCGAAAGTAGTTACGGTGTCGCATCCTACTTGGTCTTTTCTTGAGACATAAATACCGCGCAAAAGACGGATGTGGTCGATGGTAAAACTGGGTATTGTTTTCATATTTCTGTTTTTATTATAAATTTGCTGGTAATGAATGGAGGAAAATGCGGGTTACCTCGAATGAACGGTCGGCAATGGTGCTCCAGAAGTTGGTGTATTGTTCCCAATGATTGTCGGCACCCGGAGTGTCGCTGATAATGCGGAAACTGAGGAACGGTACCTTATATATATGACAAATTTGGGCGATAGCTCCTGATTCCATGTCGACGGCCAGTCCTGCGGGGAAAGCTGTCTTGATGGAGTTGAGCTCTTGGCGGTCGGTGATAAATTTGTCTCCGCTACAGATGAGTCCGCCGTGGATGGCTGTTTCTGTGTCTAATGACATGGCGCAGTTGAACAATGTGTCGTTGCCTTCGAACAGGGCAGGCAGTCCTTGGATTTGACCGTAGGCATTTCCTTCTCCACACCATACATCATGGTAGACGATTTGGCTGCCGGCAACTACATCCATTACTTTCAAACCACTGTCTATGCCTCCCGCCACACCGGTGCTGATAATGCAATCGGGGTGAAAGTTACGGATTAGCTCCACCGTGCCGGCGGCGGCATTTACTTTTCCGATACCGCATTTCATCAGGATGACCGTGTTGTTTTGAATCGTTCCTTCCGTATACTGGAACGGTCCTTCGACATATTCTTTCTTGTTGGCGAGCAGTTGTTCCACTTGTTTCTGCTCGGAACTCATCGCAGTTATAATTCCTATTTTCATAATTCAACTTTATTTCAGGTGCAAATGTACGTAATTTATCAGAGTATATCGTATCTTTGCAGCGTTAATAAACAGATATACTTATGAACTTATTTAAAAGAATACTACCTGATATAGTAGTGATTATCTTATTTGCCGTCATCTCGTTTGTTTACTTTTTCCCGGCTGTGACCGAGGGACGTGTTCTGTCTCAGCATGATGCTGTGGCGGGAATCGGTGCCGGTGAGGAATCGAAAGAGTACTTGGAACGTACAGGAGAGCGTACACGCTGGACGAATTCGATTTTTGGAGGTATGCCTACTTATCAGATGACTCCCAGCTACAATTCTACGGATATGTTGAAAGGGATGGAAAATTTGTATCATTTATATTTGCCTTCTTATGTGTGGTATGTGTTTGTGATGCTGCTGGGTTTCTATATTCTGATGCGTGCGTTTGATTTCTCGGTGTGGCTTGCTTCATTGGGAGCGATTATATGGGCTTTTTCGTCCTATTTCTTTATTATTATTGCGGCAGGTCATATCTGGAAATTTGTAACGTTGGCTTATATTCCGCCTACCATAGCCGGTATGGTGTTGGTTTACAGAGGGAAATACTTGTTTGGTGGATTACTGACGGCCATATTTGTAGCTTTGCAAATTGTATCGAACCACGTGCAGATGAGCTATTATTTTTTGTTTGTGATGTTGTTTATGGCAGTGGCTTTCGGGGTATCTGCTTATCAGAAGAAAGAACTACCCCGTTTTTTTAAGGCAACAGGTGTATTGGTAGTAGCAGGTGTATTGGGGGTATGTATCAATTTGTCAAATCTTTATCACACGTATGAATATAGTAAGGAAACCATGCGTGGAAAGAGCGAATTGGTGAAACCGGATACGCATAATCAGACAAAGGGTGGATTGGAGCGCGATTATATTACGCAATGGAGTTACGGCATCGGTGAGACCTTTTCTTTATTGGTGCCTAATGTGAAAGGTGGAGCATCGGTGCCTCTTGCTGCCAATGAGAAGGCGATGGAAAAGGCCAATCCGATGTATGGAAGTATTTACAATCAGCTTGGTCAGTATTGGGGTGAGCAGCCCGGAACGTCAGGTCCGGTGTATGTCGGGGCATTTGTAATGTTTCTGTTCATTTTAGGGTTATTTGTTGTAAAAGGACCGATGAAATGGGCGCTTTTGGCTGCTACTGTATTGTCTGTATTGCTTTCTTGGGGAAAGAATTTTATGGGATTTACGGATTTCTTCCTTGATTATATTCCGATGTACGATAAGTTTCGTGCGGTATCTTCTATATTGGTTATTGCCGAGTTTACAATTCCGTTGTTGGCAATGTTGGCATTGAAGCAGATTATTGCACGTCCGCAAATCATGAAAGAACAGGCAAAGGCGTTTTATATCAGTTTTGGATTGACAGGCGGTATTGCTTTGCTGTTTGCACTGGCTCCACGATTTTTCTTTCCTTCTTATGTGTCGAGCATGGAAATGCAGGCTTTGCAGAGTATTCCGGCTGACCAGTTGGCACCACTGATAGCCAATTTGGAAGAGGTTCGCGTAAGTATTTTCACTTCGGATGCCTGGCGTAGTTTCTTTGTGGTATCAATTGGGGCTGTGCTGTTGTGGCTTTATGGCATGGGTAAGCTGAAATCAGAGTTGACTATTGGTGTATTGTTGCTGCTCTGCCTGGTGGAAATGTGGAATGTAAACAAACGCTATCTGTATGATGCACAGTTTGTACCTCAAACGGTTCGAACGGAAAGCTTCCGGCCGACGGAAACGGATAAGGCCATTTTGGAGGATAAGACATTGGATTATAGGGTACTGAACTTGGCTTCGAATACATTTAACGAGAATAATACTTCTTATTGGCATAAGAGCATAGGTGGTTATCATGCCGCTAAATTGCGCCGTTATCAGGAAATGATAGAGGAACATATCAGTCCGGAAATGAGTAATTTGTTCAAGGCTGTGTCTGAAGCCGGCGGCGATATGGCGAAAGTAGATGCGTCTGCGTTTCCGGTATTGAATATGCTGAATACTCGTTATTTTATTTTTCCCCTACAGGGTGGAAAGACTATGCCTATACAAAATCCTTATACTTTAGGTAATGCATGGTTTGTGGACAAAGTGCAGTATGTGAATAATGCGAACGAGGAAATAGAATCTTTACATAAAGTGATGCCTGCGAAGGTGGCAGTAGTTGACAAGAAGTTTGCCGAGCAGGTAAAGCCGGTGGCGGTGTCTGATTCGTTGCGTTTCGTTAAGCTGGTGGCATACGAACCGAATGACTTGAAATATGAGGTAAGCTCGGAGAAGGGTGGAGTTGTTGTTTTCTCCGAAATCTATTATCCGGGTTGGCAGGCTTATATCGACGGAGTTGAGGCTCCTCACGGCAGGGCAGACTATATTTTACGTGCTATGAATGTGCCGGCAGGAAAACATACGGTTGAGTTCAAGTTCGACCCGAAGTCATTGCATACGACGGAAACAATTGCTTTTGTTGCACTGGGATTGCTGGCAATGGCGGTGCTGCTGTTGCTGGTGTTACAGGGAAAAGCTCTTTGGGGAAAGAAGGGATAAAGAATGGGCAGGAGGAAACTTGTCAAAGGGGAGTTGCGGAGCTCACCTTGTTTTGGAAAAGCTTTATGATGCTCATCATCATTCTCTTATTATATTAACCGGAGCAATGGCTTTCATTTATAAGCCAGACGCACTGCAAACCAAGCATGATGCAACACGGTGCTGACCAATCCGTAATGCTTCGCCATGATGTGGAAACGCTCTTTCAGTGAGGCTTTATGGTTTCGGGTGGTCATTCCTTCGTTCAGATAATCAATGAGGGTGAGATGTGTATTATGCAATACTTTCGCCTTCTTCATGATACGGATGCACCAATCAAAGTCTGCCGAAAAGCGGTATTGTAAATCGTATGGTTCTTCTAAGGCCAGCTCTCTGCGTGCAAAGAAGGCTTGATGGCAGACCAACATTCCTTTTTTGAAACTCTTCCAGTGAAGTGTTTCGGGAGCAGAAAGACGTCGCTTGTAAAGGAAATGTCCTTCATCGTCTACTATGTCCGTTTCGCCATAAATCACATCCGGCAGTATTGTTCCGGTCAGGGAATGAACGATTCGTAAAAGTGTATCATCTTCATGAAGTCCGTCTCCTGCATTCAGAAAACAAAGGTAATCTCCTGTTGCCAGTTTGATGCCTTTATTCATGGCATCATACAAGCCTTTGTCGGGTTCGCTGACAATGGTATGTATGTGCTCTTTGTATTTGTTGACAATGGTCAACGTGCCATCGGTGGAACCTCCGTCTACAATGATATATTCCACGTTCTTATAAGATTGGGTAACAATGCTTTGTATCGTGTCTTCCAGCACTTTCTCCGCATTATAGGTCACGGTGATGATGGAGAACTTGGGATGAGGATGAATATTATGCATGGCTTCCTGTAATCTTATTATAGATATCGATATATCTCATTGAGATAATACTTTCGGAATAACTGGAGAGTGCTTTCCGGCAAGCTTCTTCACTCAGGTTATCGTATTCGCCTTCGGTCAATGTCCACCGGATGCCATTGGCGAGGTCTTTAGCCGATTGATATTCGGCTACGTATCCATTATGCAGATGGTCTATCATTTGGGGAATGCCTCCTACATTGAAACCTACGCAGGGAATGCCACATGCCATCGCTTCTACAATGGTGTTGGGAAGATTGTCCTGCAAGGAGGGAGTGACATATAGGTCGACAGCATTGTAGATATCCACCAGTTCCTTTTCGTTGCTCACATAGTTCATCGGGTAAATAGGGAAAGGGAATAAGGAGGCATACTGCTCGGCTTGTTTGCCAAATACCACGACCCCCAATTGTTTACTTAATCCAGGGTCTTGTGAGGCTAGAATTTTACATGCTTCCACCAAATAGTCAATGCCTTTTCGCTTATCTGTGATTTTTACCGAGCCGAAGAGCAATAATTTCTTGTCTTGCGGAAGATGGCATTTCTCCCGTGCCTGTTTCTTGTTGCGCGGTTTGAACAGGTTGGTGTTGATGGCATTGGGAATATTGGTAATGGTCTGTCCTTTCAGGAGTTCACTTTGTTTGGCCATTCCTTCCAGCCAACGGCTGCATGCCACGAATGTGATGTTTGCCCCGTCAAAAAGCTTTCTTTTTTTCTCGAAAGTGCGATAGGAAAGGTCTTTCTTTCCTCCTTTGAATAACAAAGGGCAGTAATGGCATTCTTGGGTATATTTATCACAATCACTTGCGTAATGGCAAATGCCTGTAAAAGGCCACATATCGTGCATGGTCCATACGATGGGCTTTCCCGACTCGATGATGCGGCGTATATCTGTCAGTGAGAGCATACCTTGGTTAATCCAATGCAGATGAATCACATCTGCCTGATTGAACTCGGGGAGTGCGGAAATGTTTGTACCCGTGTTGGCAATGTCGACAGCAAAAAGATTATGTTTTTTAAATCGGTTTGCTTTCCAGATGACGATGCGCTCCCAGATGAATTGCCATACTTTCCACCACGATTTTTTCAGTTGCACCACACTGATTTGGTCAGTCTGCTTGTCGCGGACAAGCATCTTGGCTTTTATACCATTGTTCTTCAGGGCTTCCATCAGGCGGTGGGCTGCAATGGCGGCTCCTCCTATTCGCTCAGACGTATTGATGATAAGTACTCTCATGTGCATTAACGTTTATGCAAAGGTACGTTTTTTAGAAGAAATGTTTGGTATCTTTTTGCCTTTTTATGCTCCGAAATCTCCTTTTAAAGTTCGTTTGATACGCCGGATGGCTTTGGCCATAAATGAGTTGGTCCGTGCATAATAGTTGACATAGGCCTGGTGTGCCTGTAAATTCTCAACGACCGGAGTGATGGGAACGAGAGGCAATTCTTTCATATATAAATTGGAAGCGTAAAGATTTCCTCCCCCACAATTTGTTCCGCTTCCGTCAAATCCGTTGTTCTGTATCAGTGATTTGCCTACATTTAACGATAGAATGTCTTTTAGAAATAAAGATGCATTCCAGCGAATAGCCCATGAATTATTTTTGCCTTCCGTTTGCCGGCGAAGCATACGGGTATAACCATATTTACCATTGAAATCAAAGGTATAGGTTAACTTTCGTTTTTCCAGCTCATTTAAGAGTGCTTTACCGTCAGGATTGAAATATTTCCAAGCGCGATCCCAGGTTGCCCAGCCCCAGCTTCCGGTCCATTTAATAAGAAAAGTATCCGGTAACGATGGGTCCTGAGTAAAGTCGCAAGCTTGTATATGTCCTATCCGGGGCTCGTCTTTATACATTTCCAGTGCGCTGTTCATAAATTGCAGGAAGTAAGGGGCGGTTACCAGATCATCTTCCAATACAATGGTGCGTCCGTATGCATTGACTTGTGTGGTAACTCCGTCAATAATACTTCGTGCCAAACCATAGTTCTTTTCACGTTCTATGATGTGTACCTTTTTAAATCCATTGACGGAGTGGATAAAACTGCGCACTTCGTTTACCGATTTGCAATCTTCGGGGCTACGGGCCGCATCCGAGTAAATAAACAGCTCGCTTTCGGCAGCCAAAGTATTGTGCAACAGTGCTTCTATTGCACGTTTTGCATGTGCAGGACGGTTATATACAAATAGAAGAATGGGGGCTAACATCATATTATCTGAGTTTTAGGAAATATAAGTTATCAAATAATCTGTTCCATCGGCTATAAGTCCTTGGTTTGGATAATCCTCGTTTTTCTTTTAGGCAGTTGATGAGTGATTGAAGTGGTGCGTCAAAAAAGTAAGTGTGCAGTACCTGACGTTGCTTCTGCTGTAAAGTCCGATATAATTCGGGGTCATTTTCTAGTCGGTTGATGAGTGATATCATTTCATCCATGGTTTTCACATTGCATTCATCAATAATCAGCTCGTGGTGAATTACCTCATCACGGTTCATGATAGCGAGTGTGCCAAGTGATACGGCTTCGGCTACGGAGTTTCCTCGGATACTCCGACCTCCCATTTTGACAAAATATTTGGCGTCATAAATGTTTTTCAGGTTATCTGCTATTTTCTGTTGATGCAGGATAATTTCATATCCGGCATCCGCCAGCGGTTGAAAATGGTCGGGTATGCGTGTTACCGGTCGTTCTGTAGTTGAATTGATTTCCATAAAGATACCTTTTCTTGCAGAAGGTCTGCCTAAGTATTGTTGCATAATTTTCTCTAAAGTATCTTTTGCAACAAAGGTATAGGGAAAATCTATAGCGCCACATTTATGCGATATTCTGCCCCTTGCCATTTGGTTGAGAGTGGCATCGTATCCAAACCTGGCTTTTCCGGTAGCCATATTAGCCTCGCCTATCATATAAGCGAAAAGCGTTTGTGGATATTTCAATATCAATTGTGTGGGAAGACTTATATTGATGGAAATAACAATATCGTATTGTCCCCAGTCTATAGTATAGCAGCTGACAGCATATTTCCCGTTCGGGTACGGACTTCCCGGACTTTTAAATTCTTGCCCGGGTATTTTATCCAGCGTTTCGGTTTTAAGCAAATGCAAATAAGGAGCTATATGTGGGATGACTTTCTGATAAATCCGGGTTTCTTTATTGGACTCTTCTTTTACAATATAGAAATCCGCATTCAGGTCGCTCATTAGTGCTATGGGACCTACACGTCCCATAGATGAGAACAAAATTTGACCCGGATCTTTTTCTGTAACAGGGCAAACGTACAGATCTTGATAGACCTCTTGCTTAACTAATGCTATTTTGAGTTTATTCATGATTCTGTCAGTTAAAAACGTTGTTAATAGCTTTTAATAGAGCTTCCAGATAGCCTCTTCCGAACTTTAAATCCGGTTCCATGTAGTTTCCTTCTGCCCATTCATTCCAAGATTTCAGAAAGACAATGCGTTCTTCCTTCGGTTTGTGTATGACATTACGGAAAGTTCTTTCCGCATGTTCCTCAAACTTTTTCGGCGTGGAATTGATTAATATATGTCCGGATCGTCCCGAACGGGGAGAATGGTCCCAGTTGGGAATCAGTGTAGGGTAACAGTCTGTGTTTTGGTCTTCCGGTCCTGAAAAGTATCGGGCAGCTCTTTCATAGTCTATTCTTTGTCCCTGATGGAAGGTGATGCGCTGGAATTTGGTTTTGATACGTCCTAAGAGGCTATAGTTCTTTTGGAACACATCAAACAGACGTACCAGATTGGTGGCGTTAAACCCCCATTGGCGGAATAAAGGCAATTCCTCTGTTTTACTGGTATGCCCCACAAAATGAATGCGGAAACCATGAGGCTCGGCCAGTTTTTGCCAAAGTTCGATAAAGTGTGCTATATCAGGCACTTTCATGGGAGCATAAATCATAAACAGTGGCTCACCGTTTACACGGATATAGCGCGGATCTTTGAATGCCGGGAGGACAGCATTGAAATGGGCGATATAATCTTCGTCACCCGGATATAATTGCTCCATTAACATTTTGTTCCCTCCCTCTTTGTTAAACTGTTTATCTTCCCAGCTATGGTTGGCCCATGCCAGGCAAAAGGGGAAATCAGGCTCTCCCGAAGCCAAAACTTCTTGAAACGGACGTTGTAATAATTGTCTGCCGTTACCGAACCAGTAATGCCAATAGCAGAAGCCTTCTATTCCATATTGACGTGCTAATTCTGCTTGCTCACGGCGGGTTTCGGGAACTCTCAAATCATAATATCCTAAGTCGGCCGGAACCTTGGGTTGGTAATGCCCTTTAAACAAAGGTTTGGCTTTGCCCACATTGGTCCATTCCGTAAATCCTTTCCCCCACCATTTATCGTTCTCGGGGGTAGGATGGAACTGTGGCAGGTAAAATGCAATGACCCGTACTTTATATTTATTCTTTTCCATTTTTAATTAGTTCTATCAGTTGACTCGCCTCGGCCGGAGTGTGCAGAGGAGTATACAGTTGTTTCAAGTTCTTTTTTAATATATCGTGTGAAATATCTTTCAGATATGTATCTTTTACAAGCTCTATCACTTCCCGGGGTAAACGATAGCGGATTATTCTGGCCGGATTTCCTCCTACAATGGCATAAGGAGGCACATCACGGGTGACTACTGAACCGGCGGCTATAATGCTTCCTTTCCCGATGGTTACTCCCGATAAGATGAGGGCGCCATAACCAATCCAAACTTCATCTTCTATTATAACGGCCCCTTTGCTCACACTGTCTTTCGGACAGTGTCCATTGGTTAACAATGATTGAATAGGGTAAGTGAAAAGCGTTTCTGTCTGATGGTTTCCACTCAAAATGAAGTGAACATCGGGAGCAATGGACACATAATTTCCTATTTGCAGGAATTCTGTTTCGGGCAAATAACTTAAAATATGCAGTTCGCCATACGTGTCTTTTCCTACTTGCACAGATTTTATGGGAAAACGGTTCATGGCAACAGTGCGATTATGGCGGTTTTGCTTTCGCCATTTTTTCTGAAAACAGGCAAACTCCCATTTCCGTGCATAATGGCGTATGAGCGGAATACGATGCAGAATATTAACCATGGTATTTCTTTTTTATTTTTCTGATAAAGCGGGATAAGCTGTATTTTTTCAGTCTTTGTGTAAAGAATAAGGGCTGCATGAGCAGATAGTAACCAAGTTGGTTGGCTTGGTGACAACCGGTCAGCCATTCTTTGTATTTGTATACGAAAGGTGAGTTCCATGGCTTTTCTCTTCCCGGGTAATGCAATTGTACCACTTGTTCACGCATCTCGTTGTAAGCTTTTATGGCAACTTGTTTGTCTTGAAAGGAGGCATTATTGGGGTTGAATTTCACCCTTTGCGGGTCTTCATGGAATTGAAACGCACAAACTACATATTTGTAAGGCATGAAACGAAGATATGGAGCACAGCATAATGCAATGCAGTCTTGTTCAGGCAGTATCAGGCGGTTTAAATTGTTATGGAAAAACTGTGTCAGTTCTATTTGCTTGTTGTCCTCACGTATGCATTTCAGGTTTATAAGCATATAGCCGGCCGATATTTCATAATCAGATATCAACCGGATTTCTTCCTGTGTAAATTCTTTAGCATAACGCGGCAAGTTTGTATTTTCCTGAATAGGACGTGTGCCGGCATAATAAAATTTCTCATTCGGATAAAGAAAGAAGGAAGAAGATATATCGGCTGTAAAGAGTACATCTACATCAGAAAAGAGAATTCGCTCATACTGAGGAAACATTTCCGCAGCTGTCAGTTTATAGAATATCTCTTTTGAAAAATGCGACTTATTACGCAATTTATCCCATGCCGTGTCATAATGGGAAGCATTTTTAAACTGTATATTGGCATTATGGAAGTGAGAGACAACTTTTTTTATTCGTTGTATATGATGTGGCTGGAGGTCGGTATGTACTACGTAGAGCTGATACTGATATTCGGGTGCGGCATTAGTCAACAAAGAATGGAAAGCAACACAGGCTGCAAGTACATAATAACGGTCGAATGTAAAGAATATAGGTATTGTTTCCATATCTTTTCTTTGTTGAAATGCTATTTTGCTACAAAGTAAAGGAGATTTTATCAGAAAGTCAAATATTATTTCTTTTTTGACAGATAGTTTATGACTTCTTTAAAAGTTGCAGACTTGCTCAATTGCATGATTATAATGTATAGTCCGGCTGCAATGGCAATTTTGGCTGTTAAGATTAGATAGAGGTTATCGATAGATCGGGTGAGAAAGTAGGCAGCACCCATGCAGCTTACTGCAATAACTCCGAAAGGAACGACATCTTTTAGTGCATCCCATAAAGTGAGGTGTATCTCTTTCCATATAAAGTAATGCCACACGAACAGCCAACTGATATTGATGCTGATATAGGCAAAAATCATCGTTCGGATGCCATAAGGGTAGCATAGCAGGGCAGTTGCAATTTGTATGATTCCCAGGAAAATGGTATTCCACATGAAGATATCCGATTTTCCCTTACTGATTACAAGGTTGGAATAAAGATTCTGAATGGGAAGAAAAGCACTTCCGATACAAAGAATCTGCATGATGATTGCACTTTCGTTCCATTTGTCTGTAATGGTTATTGTGATGAGTTCGGGAGCGATGAGTGAAAGACCGAACAAAGCGGGGAATGATATAAAAGCTGTAAAGCGGAGCATCTTGCGAAACACGCGGCATTGGCGTTCTGTATCTTCCGACACATTGCGCAATACAGGTTGGGCTATTCCGTTTATCGTACCTAGTATGGTAGAATATCCCATGGATGTCCATTTATTGGCTTGATTGAAATACCCCACTTCCTCTTGACTGTAAAAACGACCTAATATGACAGTCAGCATGTTGTTGTTTATATTCGAGAATATATTGGTTATTAATATCTTACAGCTGAAGTTGATCATGCTTTTCAGTGGCTTGAAAGAAATATGTAGCGTTGGTTTCCAGCCGGAATAGCGCCAAAACAGAATGGTATTGCTGGTCACGTATACCAACCCTTGTGTTGCTATTCCCCAATATGCCATTCCGCAAAGAGCCAATGTGACTCCTGTTATGTTTGACAGTATCAGACCGGTCAGTTGGATAAAAGCTTTCTGTTTTACTTTAAGATTACGGAATAAATAGGCATTGTGTGCTATGCCGAGACTGGCTATAAAAAAGCCAAGGAAAGTATACCGTGCCAATGGTATCAATGCCGGAGTATGGTAAAACTCTGCAATGTATGGGGATAAGAAAAATAATAATATGTAAAGCAGCCCACTTGTAAACAAACTGAACCAAAAGACTGCATTGTAGTCTTCATGGCTGATATTTTTCTTATTGGCAAGTGCGGCGGTAAATCCGCTTTCCTGCAGGGTGGAAGCAATCAGTGAAAATATGCTGAGCATCCCTATCATACCATAGTCTTCGGCATCAAGGATACGGGCTAATGCAATCCCGAAAATAAGATTGAGCAACTGCTGCATGCCGTTGCTCAGCCCTCCCCAAAAAAGTCCTTTTGCGGTTTTGTCTTTCAAAGATTGCTCTGTCATAATCTGTTCTTATCGTTTGCCTATGGTATGCTTCTTCAGCTTCTTTGTCTGAAGACAATGCTGATGAAAACCAATGAGGATGTGCCAAAAGTAATCAGCCTATCATTTTGACACACCCTCACGAAGAGTATCTCTTCTTATAATGATTATTTAACTTCACTTCCCGGTTTTACCTCTTTTAATAGAGAGGTAACGGCCAGTGAACCGTCAAAGTTCTCGGCGCTTAGAATCATGCCTTCGCTTACCAAGCCGTTTTTGAATTGGCGGGGAGCCAGGTTTGCTATGAACAACACTTGTTTTCCTACCAGTTCTTCCGGGGCGTAGTGCTGGGCGATACCGCTGACAATGGTACGGTTCTCCAGTCCGTCGGCAATCTTGAACTTCAGCAGTTTCTTCATCTTGGGAACTGTTTCACATTCCAGTACGGTTCCTACACGGATATCCAACTTCTCGAACTCTTCAAAAGAAATAGTCGGTTTGATAGGATTAGCCTTATAGCTTGCAGCCTCATTCTCTTTTTTAGTAGCCAACAATTTGTCTACCTGTGCCTGAATTGTTTCGTCTTCTATCTTCTCGAACAGCAATTCAGCCTTATTCAGTTGATGGCCTTCTGCCAACAGGTCGGTACGTCCCAACTGCTCCCATTCAAAGGTATCCATATTCAACATCTTACGAAGTTTTTCGCTGCTGAACGGCAGGAACGGTTCGAATGCAATGGCCAGATTAGCTACCAGTTGCAATGCTATATTCAGGATAGTGGCCACGCGCGGCATATCGGTCTTGGCAAGTTTCCACGGTTCGGTGTCTGCCAGATATTTGTTACCGATACGTGCCAGATTCATTGCTTCTTTCTGAGCATCGCGGAACTTGAAGACATTCAGCAGTTTTTCTACTTCCGCTTTTACATCTGCAAATTCCTTCAGTGTATCCTTGTCATATTCTGTCAACTCTCCGCAGGCGGGAACGCATCCGTTAAAGTATTTCTGAGTCAGCACCAAAGCACGGTTCACAAAGTTGCCGTACACGGCTACCAACTCATTGTTGTTGCGTGCCTGAAAGTCTTTCCATGTGAAGTCATTGTCCTTCGTTTCGGGAGCATTGGCAGTCAGTACATAGCGAAGCACATCCTGCTTTCCGGGGAAGTCCTGTAAATATTCGTGCAGCCATACAGCCCAATTGCGGGATGTGGAAATCTTATCTCCTTCCAAGTTCAGGAATTCGTTGCTTGGCACATTATCGGGCAAAATGTAACTGCCTTCCGCTTTCAGCATAGCCGGAAATACGATGCAATGGAACACGATATTGTCTTTTCCGATGAAATGAATCAGACGTGTTTCGGGGTCTTTCCACCATGTTTCCCAACTGTCGGGCAGTAATTCTTTGGTATTTGAAATGTACCCGATAGGAGCGTCAAACCATACATAAAGCACTTTCCCTTCCGCTCCTTCCACGGGAACGGGGATACCCCAATCCAGGTCACGGCTTACGGCACGCGGCTGCAAGCCCATGTCCAGCCAGCTCTTGCACTGTCCGTACACGTTGGGACGCCATTCTTTGTGGTCTTCCAGAATCCATTTGCGCAACCAGCCTTCGTGCTTGTCCAATGGCAAATACCAATGTTTGGTTTCACGCATCACGGGCTTACTGCCACTGATGGCACTTTTCGGATTAATCAAATCGGTAGGTGATAATGAAGTACCACACTTTTCGCATTGGTCACCGTATGCACCTTCTGCGTGACAATGGGGACATTCACCTGTGATATATCGGTCGGCCAGAAACTGGTGAGCCTCTTCATCATAATATTGTTCAGATGTCTTTTCGATGAATTCTCCTTTGTCATACAGCGTTTTGAAAAACTCGGAAGCCAGTTCGTGATGTGTCTTTGATGAAGTACGGGAGTAAACATCGAAAGAAATTCCGAATTCTTTAAAAGAGTCTTTAATCAGTGTATGATAGCGGTCGACCACATCCTGAGGGGTAATTCCTTCTTTTTTGGCACGGATGGTGATGGGCACCCCATGTTCATCTGAACCTCCGATGAACAGTACGTCTTCTTTTTTCAGGCGAAGATAGCGTACATAGATATCTGCAGGAACATATACACCTGCCAAATGGCCAATGTGCACCGGACCGTTGGCATAAGGCAGTGCCGAGGTGACGGTGGTTCTTTTGAATTTCTTTTCCATATTATGTATGTGCTTTTTGTTATTTCTGATAGTAAGGTGCAAAGGTAATGATTTTTAGTGAAGTAAATGGAATATGAGGCTATTTCTTTCTGTATTTTTGGTTGGGATGTCCGGGGATTTCGGGATATCCGTAACTTTCCTTTTCATCGTTTTGATTTTATTGTTTATTCTTTCCGGTTTTACCGTTGATATGTGGCAGTCACACCAAGCTAATATTCGAACTGGCTACAATGCCTTATCATATAATGAGTGAATCCACAAAAAAACAACTGTTTTTTTCGTGCTACAAGCGGAAATCCGCTTTTTCTTTTCTCCTTTCATTAGCGGTTGAAACGCCCTGTTGATGGGGGATCCGGTAGTGAATGGGCATCTTGTCACCACCCTTTCAGCCTCCTTTCATTCGTAAAACTTCTTCCTGTGAGACAAATGCTGAAGGTAGATTTTGAAGGGAGTTGAAGAGTACAGCTGAAACGAGGATGAGGGGATGTCCTGTCATTTTTAATAGATTGATTATCTGAATGTTTTGGTTAAAATGTAAGGATGAAGGGAAAAGAAGGTATGACCGGCCTAATGAGGGGATGATCCTTTTGCCCCCACATGAAAATCATGCCGGCATTTTTGAAAACCTCAAAATGTGTACGTACGCATCGGGCTACACGTACGTACGCATCGGGCCACAGGTACGTACGCATCAGGCTACACGTACGTACGCATGAGCCTATACGTATATATGTCATTGTGTCAGGCTGTTCCGAATGAATATAAAGTAGAGCGTTTCTGGTGTTTACCTCATAAAAGGATGTTTAAAGGGTTTGTATTTCCACGAAATATAACGGTTGACAAAATTTCGTTAGCGGCAAAAAGATCAAGATGTTTTTAAAAAAGTTCGTTGTCTTTTTAAAAAAGCTCCTTTTCTTTTTTTAAAAGGTCGTTATTTTTTTGAGAAAGCTCTTGCTCTTTTTAGAAGATGTCCTCGTCTTTTTGAAGGTGTGTCTGGGGCATTAGAACATAAACCGGCCAAAAGTGACGAAGAACTTAAAATGTATTCTCCAACGCATTTTTCTCGTTTAAATAATCTTTTACTTTATAGATATTCATTTCTCCGGTGTTGAATACGATTTGACAGATGGCTGCACTCCCCAGCAGGTAAGGTTGCAGGCTTTCGGGGGCACAAAAATTATCGATGTATGGGCCGAAGATCGCTTTGTCGTGCGTCTCCATTTTCTTTTTGTCGCCATGATAGCGAATATATGTGTGTATGTAAGGGCCGGCTAAAGAGAATTTGATTAGTTCGGGATTGATTGCCGCCGTTTTGTTGAATATGCTGTCGATATGGTATCTTATGGCAATACTGTCCAGACTCTTGATGTGTGGCTCAATGAGGGTATTGTTGATTTCCGCAATAACAGATTCCAATGTCTTTTCTTGGCTTATATATTCCCGAAACTTTCTATTTATCGGCAGGGTATATTGCTCAAACAGTGGAATGCCGGAGAAATTATCATGTATATATTGCAGTCCGGCCTGATTGGTCCCTCCAAACGTTATTTACGAATCATTATCTATATGGATGCTCGGCGAATCATTTGGGAACAGGGGGATTACTTCCTCCTTCCAATGCGAAGTTGCAACGGACAAAAGCAAAGGAATCAATCTGCGCAATTTTATAGTCGGTTGTTGTTCCTTTGTACAGGAATATCGTGACCGTAGGTATCCGGTGGTTGGGCATGCAAGTTTGTGAATAGTGACATACACAAAGCGAGGAGAGAGAAAAGTTTAAGCTTCATAATATTGTATTTATTGTATGCTTGCCGACAATATCTTTATTACACATACTGTACATCTTCTATGTCGTACACTTGAGGCATCTCCCTCTCATTGACTGTGATAAAAGGCGTGTGTTTCAAGTGAATCTGTTGGCAATAAGCTTGTTGTGCTTCCAACATTTGTTCGGCCTGTCTTATAGGTTTGTAGTATGCTATAAACTTACTGTTTTGCTTTTCAAACCATTCGTTCAGTAGGTGCATGGCCTTTTGGAATCCGTGTTCAAGATAGCAGGTTATGATTGCCAGTGCGATGTCTTTGCCTACGGTATCTTGCGGAGCAATTGAGAAAAGAATCCTTATGGATGCATTTTCCAGTTTCATCCATTCTTGATGCTCGTTTGCACAATGTTTGCAATGTGGGTTTATAATAATTTGTATGAGCTTGCCGCCTTGTGCTTCTCTTTGAATTGTCATGTCCTTTTCCGCGTTGGGAACTGCATGCCCCATTTGCAGCAGTGTATCGAAAAGGGTGGGATATGACAGCAAAAGTACTCTTTTGTCTTTCAACTTTGCTACTTCCCGCACCGAGTCCAGCAGTTCTTTCAGCGCATACCATGCGGTGCAGCAAAGTGTGCCTATTAATATAAAAGCAAAGATGGATGATATGTTTAAATGCCAGGCAGCCATATCAGTGGAGAACAGGACAAGAGCCTGTAACCATATTATGATATCGATGGACAGGCAGAACATGCACAGTTTGCGAGCTATTATCACCTGATAACCGACGGACCACAAGGTGAATGCAATGGAAATGCAGGTGGCCCAAGTCCAGATGCTGTAATAGAGGGGGATATGGAATGCCGTAGAAAGGAACAATGTTGAGTAATATAATAAGGCCATTTCTCCCAATGTGATGATTCCATTGATGCTGGCGGCTTTGGAGTGCAATATCTCGTTACAGTCCACGATATTGCCTATTTTGCAGAAACGCTGCAAGAAGTCTTTGTTGTAGGATTCTTTGTAAATGATGAGGATGGACACGGCAAGGCCTATCCATGTCAGTGTGTTGAAAAGTAGGTCTCCTGTTTGCCGGGGGCTGGCCAGCAGATAGATAATACCTGCTAATCCGATGGTCGACAGGCATCTATATTTCTTCGCAAGATACAATATTTGTTTTAATTGATAATACGGTTCGTGATAAGACGCCTGCGTTTCGTCTATTATCAGGACGACTCCTTTCCATGCAGCGATGAACTGTTTTGTCGGGAGGTTTTCTTCTTTCCCCTTGTCGGAAAGTAAGATTGTTTTTTCTTCTTGTATGCTTTTTACAAGGCAATATCTTCCGTTGTGCATCAATGCAAGGAAAGGCGCTTCTATCTTGCTTAAATAAGTGGCCGGCAGTTGATATACTTCGTGTGTGATATGCAGGCTGTCAAGTGCATCACTTATTCCCCTGACGGAGCATCCCATCGGGGTAGCAAGCAGCTTCCTGATGCGTCCATAGCTTACTTTTATCGACAATTCTTTCAAATATCGATGCAGTATGCTCATTGTGTAGTCTATATCCGCCATGTTATTTTATCAGTTGTTCCAAAGCATTCAGCAGCTCCTCTCCCCTTAAGTCTTTTGCAATGATGCGTCTCTCTTTGTCCAACAAGAAGTTCCGTGGGATGGATTTAATCTTTAATGCCCTGACCTGCTTGTCGGGTACATTCCTGTCACTCACTCCTCTCACATGGATGAAGTATTGGGTGCTGTCTTCCTCTATGGCTTTTTCCCATTTGAGTGTATCGGCATCTATTGTCACTGCATATATAGCCAGTTTGTCCTTATATCTTTCTTTTGCCATTTTCAGGAAAGGTGTTTCCTTGCGGCACGGCACACACCAGCTTGCCCAAAAGTCTACCAGTACATATTCTTCTGCAATGGAGTCGGTGTTTATTTTCTTTTTTGAGATATGCGGGAATGCGAGTTGCAGCTTTGCTCCCATGGTTGTGTCTTTCGGCTCTACATAATATCTTTTCTTTATCAGAGCTCTGATTCGTTCAGATGCGGCTTTGCTTTTTGCGGTTGCCGGTTCTGGACTTGTTATGGAGAGGCGTTCTATAAGGCCATTATTAGGAAACTTTTGTTGTGCATATTGAATCACTGACCTGAAAGGCTCCTCTTCCCTTCGTTCTTCGGCATATCCCGGCAGCCATAAAATATATACCCATGCCAATGTAGGATATTGAGTCTTGTGAATCTCTTTTATATAGGCCTCTGTTAGTTTGGCTTTATAATATCGTATGCTGTCTTCGGGCAGGGATTGGTCTCTGCTCTTTTTTCCTGTATATAGGATTTTATTATAGAATGTTAGGAATTCATTGAACATATCATTCCCTTTCATGGGGTGTGGATATCTTCCGTCCATGTTTTCATCAATTTCAATTTCACAGTTTGTGTTAGGCTCTATATCAAAGAATAGATTGACGGGTCCTTTCTCTGCGCATAAGATATATATACTCATCCCCTGGCTGATGTCAAAAGACAGTTTTTTCTTTATATCTCCTTTGCTCACTTTCACAGAGTCTAGAATGGCATATTCATTTGCTCCGATATATCCGCTCGCATATATCCATTGCTCTGTTTGGGACAGTTCAGTAGATAGTTTGATGGTTATATTTACATTCTTGTCTGTGGCGCAGATAAGTAATGGCATCCAGATAAGTATCAGAAATAAAGTGTGTCTCATGGCAGTATATGTTATTTTATCAGTTGTTCCAAAGCATTCAGCAGTTCCTCTCCTCTTAAATCTTTTGCAATGATGCGTCTCTCTTTGTCCAACAAGAAGTTCCGTGGGATGGATT
>OGOL01001070.1_pt1 | contig 27827 bp, 19 predicted proteins | sample 1552641 | NCBI WGS metagenome assembly OGOL01 (sample SAMEA2580140, study PRJEB22360) | human gut metagenome | biome: human gut; feature: human-associated habitat; material: faeces | place: Denmark | collected 2008/2010 | reverse complement strand
CCCCCGCCGCGCCGCTGCGGAACTGGGCTATCCGGTTATCGTCCGTGCCGCCTACGCGCTCGGCGGGTTAGGGTCGGGCTTCTGCGACAACGAAGACGAGCTGAACGTACTGGTGGAAAAGGCTTTCTCTTTCTCCCCGCAAGTGCTGGTGGAGAAATCCTTGCGTGGCTGGAAAGAGGTGGAGTACGAAGTGGTACGCGACCGTTTCGACAACTGCATCACGGTGTGCAACATGGAGAACTTCGACCCGCTGGGCATCCACACCGGAGAGTCTATCGTGATTGCTCCGTCGCAGACACTGAGCAATACGGATTATCATAAACTGCGCGAACTGGCTATCCGCATCATCCGCCACATCGGTATTGTGGGCGAGTGCAACGTACAGTATGCCTACGACCCCGAAAGCGAGGACTACCGCGTTATCGAGGTAAACGCCCGCTTGAGCCGTTCGTCTGCACTTGCCTCTAAGGCAACGGGTTATCCGCTGGCATTCGTTGCCGCCAAATTAGGACTGGGCTACGGCCTTTTCGAATTGAAGAACTCCGTAACCAAGACCACCGGCGCATTCTTCGAACCGGCACTAGACTATGTGGTCTGCAAGATTCCCCGTTGGGATTTGGGCAAGTTTCATGGCGTAGATAAGGAATTGGGTTCGAGCATGAAGTCCGTGGGCGAGGTCATGGCTATCGGACGTACTTTTGAAGAAGCCATTCAGAAGGGGTTGCGCATGATAGGACAGGGGATGCACGGCTTCGTGGAGAACAGGGAACTTGTTATCCCCGACATAGACAAGGCGCTGCGCGAGCCTACCGACAAGCGTATCTTCGTTATCTCCAAGGCCTTCCGTGCCGGATATACCGTAGACCAGGTGCACGCGCTGACAAAGATAGACCGCTGGTTCCTTGAAAAACTGATGAATATAATGGACACCAGCAGGGCGCTGCACGAATATTCTGAAAAGGTGCAGGATGAACCGGAAGCCGCACAGGTTGAAGGTACGTCGGAAGCTGTGCAAGGTGAAAGGATGCTTCACTCCCTCCTGAATGACAAAGCCGCGCGGGAACTGTTGCACAAGGCCAAGATACAGGGTTTCTCCGATTTCCAGATAGCCCGTGCTTTCGGCCTGGAACGGTATATGGACGGTGAGGACGCCATCCTTGCCATACGTGCCCTGCGCAAGCGTGCAGGTATTCTGCCCGTAGTGAAACAAATAGACACCCTTGCCGCCGAATATCCCGCCCGTACCAACTATCTGTACCTGACGTACAGCGGCATCGCCCACGACGTGCATTACCTGGGCGACCGTAAATCCATCGTCGTACTCGGTTCGGGTGCGTACCGCATCGGTTCCTCGGTGGAGTTCGACTGGTGCGGCGTGCAGGCGTTGAACACCATCCGCCAGGAAGGCTACCGCAGCGTCATGATTAACTACAACCCCGAAACCGTATCTACGGACTATGACATGTGCGACCGCCTTTATTTCGATGAGCTTACCTTCGAGCGCGTCATGGATATCCTCGAACTGGAGAATCCGCACGGCGTCATCGTATCCACCGGCGGCCAGATACCCAACAACCTCGCCTTGCGTCTCGATGCGCAGCGCGTGCCCATTCTCGGTACGAGCGCTAAGAGCATCGACAACGCCGAAGACCGCGACAAGTTCTCCGCCATGCTGGACCGCATCGGCGTAGACCAGCCCGAATGGCGTGCGCTTACCTCGCTGGAAGACATCAATGCCTTTGTCGATAAGGTAGGCTTCCCGGTGCTGGTTCGTCCCAGCTACGTGCTTTCGGGCGCGGCAATGAACGTCTGTTCCAACCGGGAAGAGCTGGAACGCTTCCTGCAACTGGCGGCAAACGTCTCGAAGAAACATCCGGTGGTGGTGAGCCAGTTCATAGAGCATGCCAAGGAAGTGGAAATGGATGCCGTGGCACAGAACGGGGAAATCGTTGCCTACGCCATCAGCGAACACATCGAGTTTGCAGGCGTGCACTCCGGCGATGCCACTATCCAGTTCCCGCCGCAGAAACTGTATGTGGAGACGGTGCGCCGCATCAAGCGCATCAGCCGCGAGATAGCCCGCGAGCTGAACATTTCCGGCCCGTTCAATATCCAGTATCTCGCCAAGGACAACGACATCAAGGTAATCGAATGTAATCTGCGTGCGTCGCGTTCATTCCCCTTTGTAAGCAAGGTGCTCAAGATAAACTTTATCGAACTGGCTACGAAAGTGATGCTTGGCATCCCCGTACAGAAGCCGGACAAGAACCTGTTCGACCTCGATTATGTAGGAATCAAGGCTTCTCAGTTCTCCTTCAACCGCCTGCAAAAGGCAGACCCCGTATTGGGCGTGGATATGGCGTCTACGGGCGAGGTGGGGTGCATAGGCAGCGATACTTCCTGCGCTATTCTTAAAGCGATGCTTTCGGTGGGTTACCGTATTCCGCAGAAGAATATCCTGCTCTCCACCGGTACGCCGAAGCAGAAGGTGGACATGCTTTCCGCAGCCCGCATGCTTCAAAAGAAAGGATATAAACTGTTTGCTACCGGCGGTTCGAGCAAGTTCCTTACCGAGAACGGGGTGGAGAACACCCGTGTCTACTGGCCGAGCGAGCCCGACATGCACCCGCAGGCGCTCGAAATGCTGCACAGAAAAGAGATAGATATGGTGGTGAACATTCCGAAGAACCTCACCGCGGGCGAGTTGGACAACGGTTACAGAATACGCCGCGCCGCTATCGACCTTAATATTCCGCTGATAACGAATGCACGTCTGGCAAGTGCGTTTATCAATGCCTTCTGCACCATGACACCGGACGATTTGGCTATCAGGGCTTGGGACGAATATAAGTAAAAGTGCTTGGACAACCGTTCCGAACTCCGGCCCGGAGCATCCGGTTTTCCGGTGTTTTTCTACGGTATCTCTGCGATATAAAGCAGAGATACCGTAGGTAAAACCCGGTTATAGAGTATTGTTTTCTTCGTCCCGTAGCTGCGGGCTGTACAGCCCGCATATGGAAACCGCAGAGCCCGCAATTGCCCCCCGTGCGGCCCGCAACTGCAAAACGTGGTTTTCCTATAAGCATTTCGTAGTTTTATCGATGGCTTTTCGATATTAATCAATGGATAAAGTATGAAAAAGCAGGCGGATAAAGAGAGCGTTTCCCCGGTTTTTTTCTTTTTAGGCACGGAATTACACGGATTTCACGGAAAAAGGATAAAATAAATCCGTATCTATCCGTGTAATTCCGTGTTTAAAAGGAAATTATCAAGTATATTTTGACAAAACCTCTTGTCATAACAATGGTCGTCACCGCTCAATGTCCCATAAACAAAGGGATAGAAAGCGAAAGTGACGAGTGATGAGAAAAAACGTGTTTTTCCTAATGCTCCAACACGTTGTTTTAGTCAGAATGCAAAGAAGGGATAAATCAGATAGCTATTGGCATTTTTATCATACCCTTTGATGCCGATTCTGTCCCAATCATCGAGAAATCCCCAGATGATAATCCAACTGAGTTGTCGGTTGAATTCGGTACTGGTCTGGTATATACGTCTTTTACCAACTGACAGATTTCTTGCCGACCTGCCTGCTTTGCCCAATTGTGCGTTCAGCTTGTCCAGCGTTTCGGTTCCGTATTTGTAGTACTCCTCGAAAGCGACACTTGTACGGTTAAATGTCATCGGGTCTTTTCCACATATATTTTTCAGCATGTCACACCATTGTCCGATGCTTGGAATGAACCACGGGCTGCGTGAGTTGTTGGGGATATTGTCCTTTTGGCGATATTCTACGAGGATAGAGAAAGTTGTGTAGACAGTTGTGAAGTTCTCTTTGTCGGCATGATGCTCCAGCATTGTTTCCGTTTCGGAATAACCGTTCATGTTCAAGTCTACCCGGACCTCTGTGTTGAAGTTATCTATGGCTTCATCAACGTCTTTATCTCCCCATTTTCCTGTTCCAATGCTGTCGAGTGCCATTACGTAGGCATGGTTCCAGTTGTTTTCATTGCATTTAGGGTCTGTCAGTTTGTCGGCTGTACAGGTAATCACCATTCCGATGGCTTGTTGGTACTCCGGAATTTTTCCGTCTGTCAGCAGGCCGTCTCCGGGATATACTTCGATGCCATCCGTTCCTTGAAAAACGAAATCGCCGGGGGCAAGCGGGCGGATGAGGCTGCCCGGACCTGGAATCAGGCTGTTTATTTTGAGTGTGTGGCATTCGCCTACATTAAAAGCTGTTGTACTGCCGGCGGCTGTGACTGTTTTCTCCTCATTGAGTATTACATTGTCTGTGGAATAGCTGCATTGTATCTGTCCTTTTTCTTGGGGGGCGATGATGGCGCGGAAAGTCCCGTTATCCATTTTGCAGGCTTTTATGCCGTTCATGGTTACCTGCCGCGCTTTTGTGTCCGGAGCCCAGGTGGTGGACTGGTTGCGGTAGGTGAAGCCGGCATCGGCGGGTTCTATACAGGTGACGTGTATCTGCGGTTCCAGTATCAGCAGGGTGAACTGATGGGCGAAAGACAGATTGAGTGTCTTACGGCCGGTACCTTCGTTACCGGTGTCCGGGCTGCCGGTGGCAATCATCAGGTCGGATGCGGCATATTTCCCGGCATCGGACTGGTCGGCAGCGGGTGGCATGGCGGCGGCCAGCGCCCCGACAATCATTTCTTCTGTTTGAGTGGGGTCGATAGTGATGTCTTTTTTGTATGGATAATAGGCTATGTAGCTTGTTCCTTCGTACCAGTAAAGGTCTCCGTTGGCGGTTTTCCATTCGTCCGTTTCGGGGGTGTATGTCAACCGGATGTTATTTGCACCGTCTGCAATCGCTTTATCTTTGATGGCAAACAATCCGATGGCATCGCCGGTGGTAAACCGGGTGACGAGTCCGTCTTCCTGTGGGATGCGTGTGGCTGTTTCCGGGGATACCGGTAAAGGAGCAAATCCGGCTGCCGTGGCGCGGACGGTAAGAGGCATCCGTTTGTCGTAGCCATTGTTGTATGGTTCGTGGCTGTTGTCACATCCGTTACAGATGAGAAGGCTGCAAAGCAGTATATTGGCAGATAGGTGTTTCATGTCGTTTCGTTTTTAGTTTATCACAACCGTTTCGCTTACCGTTTCAGTACTTCCTGTATTCCATGTCGGAAGGCTGCCTGCTGTTACGGTGACTTTCTTCCGGGAGATGCCGAGGGTATAACTAATGGAAGCTCCTTCCGTCCACATTTCAGTCGATGGCAGTGTCTGGTTGCTCAGGACGATAGTCTGGGTGATGTCCGTATTATCGGAATTATAGGCTTGGTAGGTGTAGGTGAGGTTGAAGACACTCTCTGTTCCGTAAGGCAGCAGATAGAAGGTTGCGAGCAGTTCCTTGGGGGCTGCGGTGTTATCCGGAATATCGAAACGGGTAGCGGTGGCGATGAATGTTTCCGTTTCGGCGGGGGCGGGATAACTCCAGCCGAATCCTTTGTCTTTACTGTCTTCCGGGATATGGCAGGTGAGGATACCGTTTTTCATTCCGCGGATGGAGAATGCCGTGATTTGCTTTCCGGTTGTGTTGTCGTCGCTTTTTACGTAGATGGCAATCCGGGTCAGGGTATGGTGGAAGCGAAACTTCACCAGGCTGTTGTCCGAAGCGGAAGTCTGGTTCATCAGCGGGACGGCGACAAGAAGGTCGGTCTGTGCGCTTTCGGACCGGGGCGGGGTATATTCGATGACGGGCGGTCCGCTTTGTGCATTGCCGGATACGCTGAAACTGCCCGTATTGTATGGTCCGTAAGCGAAGAAACTCAATTTGTCCGTCGGGTTGTTGGGCCAGTATTTCAAGGGAGAGTACGTCCATGTGGAGCTGCCTTCGGTGCGTGTCACCTTCTGATTGCACATGAAGTTCGGGGTATCCGTTTTCTGCATGTTTCTGCTGCCCGTATAGTAAGCATATACGCCTATGGCGGAGAGATTGTCTGCGGTCAGTCCGTCGTTTCGGGTCTGCCGCGTCTCTGCCGGCGCAGTGGAGAATCCTATGGGGAGTTCTTCCGCTTGCAGGACTTCGGACGTTCCGTTGCCGGCATTGCAGGCAGTAAGCAACAGGCATACGATAAAGACTGGCAGGTGTCTTGTGCCAGATATACTTTGGGTCTTGTTCATTGGTCAATGTTCTTGGTGACCGGGAAGAGACATCCAACTCCGCCCGGCCTGTGTGGTGAGGTTTATTCTATTGTTACGTCATTCGTTATGTCAGACCATTTTTCTACTTGGGCTTCTTCTATCTTGATTTCGTGCAGGTTGATTTGCAATGTGTAGAGATAGGATTCGTTTCGCTTCATATGGCCTTTGGGTAATGAGATTACGGATTCGGCATGGCTGGCAATGTACTTGCTGGAGCTGGAACTGGTATTGTCCTTTGTAACGATGTCATAATGGAATCCTATCTTGATATCTCCTTCGGCGCAACCGGAGTTTTTGGTTACATCAGCGTCATTGTCTCCGACAGGAATCAGGTATAAGTATTGTTTTTCCGGAAACAGGCTGACGGGCGTCTTTTGCGATTCGGCTGTCAGTTTTATTCCCTTGACGCTACCTTCGTGCCCGGTGGTGGCATCGGTTTCAATGATTCCTTCTTTCTCCAGTGCCAGAATATTATCGAGGCTGAAGTCCTTATCAGGAATGGCAGCGTTTTCATAGTTCCAGTGCAGCTGTGACCATTTGGCGCTTGTATAGAACTTGGAGCCGGTGTTGGATGCTGCTGAAAGGTTGGTCAGTGAAAGGTTGCCGCTTTCTGCTGTCGTGCCGTGGTCTTTGCCCACAATCCACATATGCGTGATGTATACGAAGCTGTTATTGCCATCCATTCCGGTAAAGTCACCGCTTCCCAGTTTTGCCTTGAACGAGATGCGGGAAAGCGTGTGTTTGAAGTTGAAACTTACTTTTCCGCCATTGGCTTGAGTGTATTGCTGGTCGAGTGCATCAGCTACTACAAGGTCTACCATTTTAGTAAGTTCGTTCTCTTTTTTGAGGCTGAAATTAATGTAAGGAATTCCTGCTTCGGTAGCAGCGGAAATGGTTATTCCCGTTTTGGTACCGCTTTGTCCGTTGCTTTCGTAAGGCGCGTAAGCGAAGAAGGAAATCTTGTCTCCGTCGCGGTTGGGCCAGTACTTTACGGGGCTATATGTCCATGCGCTGGTTTTTGAGTCATACTCCGCCGCCTGATTGTACATATATCCTGCAGTGACTGTGTTTTTTACATTCTCGAATGTCTCCTGTCCCGTAAAATATCCCATAATGCCGAAGCCACCGTATTTCTCTGCATCCGAGGGAGAGTCTTTCATACTTTCCGTGGTCATGTCCACGCCACGGGTTGCCAGTCCGGTGTATACACCGAATCCTACTGCCGGATGGGAGTCCGGGTTTACATCTGTTACTTCATTCTGCGAGCAGCCTGCTAATAGCAATACTGTCAGCAATTGCGTGATTGCGCTGTTTTTTTTCATCTTTCTTTTCAATTGATAGTTGTTTGTTTACTTAGATTATATAGGTATATATTGATGGTATGATGGCTTATATAACAGGTATGTCGGTATTGATATCGTTTTCCCATCCGTTTACGTCTACGTCAAAGCTCGAACCTGAACCGGTTTCGGGTTCCACATCCGGTATCTTTCCCGTGTTCACTTCTATCCGGAGCGTGGTTGTTCCTTGTCCGTCGTCCGTTTCTGTCACTTCCACATTGTCGTAGCTTTCTGTAAAGTGGGTTTTGCCGTCTGTAAGTAATGCGTCGATGTATATCCTGTGTTCGCTTCCGGTATGAAGGCCGAATATTTCGAACGTGCCGCTAATCGTTCCGTCGGCAGGTGATTCGGGAGTGAATTGGTAAGTGGAAGGTACAAATTCCTGTATCACGGTATTAGCCGACGGTTTGCCGGTGGCGAGAAATACGGATTCAGACACACCGTCCAAACGGCAGGTGAGTGAGCGGATATTGTTCAGCCCCTTTATGTGGAATGTGGCTATAATCTTACGGGTCATCTTTTGCGGTGCGAGGTGAATATGACAAGGGTCATCGCCGGTTGCGGTAATCTCCGGATGTACGGTGGTCTGCTTGTATGGAGTGCTGCCGTAGTTGCCCAGCATCTTTTCCGTAACCTCGAATCCTTCCATTGTGGCTACAGCGAGTTCTTCGGGAGAGGATACAAGGGTACGCATTCCTTCATCCGGACGTGTGATTATTTTGCCGGCACAGGCTTCCAGTGTTTCATAACCCTCTTTTCCACGGAATGTAATGTTGCTGAAGTCGTTGAAGGAGCGATTAAAGAGAAGGATATGGTATATGCCTTCCGGCAAACGTATCTTGTCTCCCGAACGGTCGCCCAAAAGGAATACTTTCGGTTCGCCGCCTGTTTGCGGATAAAATAGGACGGTAGCACCGAAATCCGCTTCTTTGCTGTCCAGTCCGGATAAACTCCAGTCGGCACTGAGGCTGATTTCGGCTACTTCATAGTAGGTCAGTCCGCGGCGTTCGCAGGCAAGGAATGTGATGTGCAGGAATACGATGCACAGTAATGGAAAGGTAGCGGGGTATTTGTGTTTCATTTTATGCCTCCTTCCTGTGTTTTCTGCTTGCGGGCAAGCAGCCATATGAGTGAGACTTTGGCTTTGGTAGGGCCAAACCATGTATAACGGCCGTTCTCTTGCCATTGCAGGGTCTGGTAATTGTTGCGGGCATGGTAATGACGGTAGTCCGTGCGCAGCAACCCTATACCTATATTGAATTCCAAATGCAGGTGGCGCGAAAGTTTGTGGGCATAACCGTAGCTGAATCCTGCTGCTATGAAAAATTCGCCCTGATAGCCATTGGTTTTCCATTGCAGGTCGTATTTACCCCCTCCGGCATACAGACCGACGAAATGTCCTGTCAGTATGTCTTGTTGCTTCCGTTGTCTGTATAGCTGCGGCCAATAGCGTACTTCGAGTCCGCCCGCCATGATTTCAAGACAGTATTTATCACCGTCAAGCAGCCACCAGGGAAACATGTATTCTCCGTTTACCGACCAATGTCTGCCTATAGGTATTTCAATCTCGAAGTTGGGAATCAGCGCAACGTCAAATAGCAGGTTGGTCTTTAGGGCGAACAACGGGTGTGTGGCGGGATGTCTGGAACCGGAAGCAGGCAGAAATCTATCGGGAATTTCCATACTGGCCGGTAGCGGATACTCTACATTCCGAAAGAGATTCGGGGCGGTATCTTGAAGGCAAAGGTATCCGGGGTATGCCGGCAGACGTACTGTTTTTTCCCAATCTATCTGCAGAATGGCCGAACGCAGGCTACGTAACATCCGGATACGGATATGCGGGTGGATGGAATCACTCTCCAGCAACTTTAGGGCTTTTTTGCGTTGGACGCCGGTATTGCTGTTGTCGATGATGTACAGTATCTGCCTACGGTGGGGGAGATGGCGTTTTTCGTCGACAAGACGCCGCAGTCCTTGCCAGTTTTCTCCTTGCGGACAAGTGTGTATGCGGCAGGTATCGATATGGGGAAATTTACGTATCAGATAGTTCTTGATGTTTATCGCTCTGCGTTCTGCCAATTGCTCGTTGTAGGCGGTATTGCCTTCGGGAGAAGCAAAAGAGAGGATATGTATGGAACTTATCTCTTGAGGAACGGTATCATGACTGGAAAACAGGCTGTCCAAAGCATTGAAGACATGTATATTATCCATGTATCCGCTGTCGGGCAACGTCCGGTCGAAACGAAAATGAAGTTCCATCGGTTGGGCGGGAACATACGTTCTTCTTTCTTGCTGGGCATGGCAATATGGAATGATTATAAAAGGTATCCCCCAGCCAATAATAATGCTTTTCGCACTTTTATTAAGAACATTCATAAGACGAATGGTTTGGCCGCTGTCGAAAAGATTGTTACATTTTTCCGATAAACATTGCTGTATGAAACGGCTGTATATATTTGTTTGTTTGCTTTGTTTGTCTGTATTATCTTTGAATACGACACTTATAATACAAATATATATTATTTTTCTATAGATGGTTTTATTTTTACCAAAAGATTTTAAAAAAATGCGCTTTTTCAAGTAAAGGATGTTTTTGGGGACGGTATAACGGGGCTTACCGGCAGCAAAACAGGGAAAATGCTTCTGATAAAACATTTTCCCTGTCGAGTATAAGGAGCGTCGCTTGGAAGGCGAATAAATAATTTTACATTTTGTTGGTAGGGTGCAAGAGTATCCGTTATTTTATTCTTTGTCGGTCTCCTTATATATTTTCTAATTGTCCGTAATCTGCATTTTAGTAATATATGTACGTTTTCATTTCAGCAGTGTTCCCGTTGCCTTTAAATAAGTGATGTAGTTCAGGTACAGTCGGAAGCATGCGTCGACTTTGGTTTCGTACGCCTGCTGCCACAGAGCTTGCGCTTCCAGGTGGTCGGACAGGGTTTCCAGTCCCACGTCGTATTGGCTGCGGCTCACTCTCATGTTCTCTTCCGCCTGTTGCAGGGAGCGTTCGGCAATGGTGCTTTCCAGCCGGGCTTCGTCGAGGTTGTTGACGGACTGTGCCAGCTCAAGCAGCATCTGTTCGTTCATGTTCTCCTGTTCGAGGCGCGCCTGTTCCAGTTTGGCTTTGGCTGCACGTACTTTATTGCTGTTTGCACCGAAATGGAAGAGCGGTACGCTTACGTTCAGAAGCACAGAGAAGCTGCCGCCGTCGAACAGGTCCTGGTCGCTGATTTCCAAGCCGTGGATGTAGTCGTACGAACCTTTCACACCGATTTTGGGCAGGAGTTCGCTGCGGTTCAGCTTCACCTGCTGCTTGGCGATGGCCACTTGCTGGTTCAGTATGGCATATTCGGGGCGGGCGGAGATGTCGGCTGTTTGCAGCCGGATGTCCTGTGCCACTTCGGGAAAAGTATCGGCAGTGCGTATATCTGCCGTCAGCGGTTTGCCGATGTAGTGGCAGAGGTTCATGGTGGCCAGGCGCAGCGCATTGTCGGCCTTGCGGATGTTGAGTTCGCTTTCGTTCAGCTTTACCTGCACTTTCAGCACGTCGTTCTGGGGCTTGAGTCCGTGTTTATGGGCGCTTTCCACGTTCTTCATCAGTTCCGTGAGCACGGCACTGTATTTGTCGGCCACTTTCTTCATCTCTTTGGCTTTGATGACTTGTGCGTATGCCTGCTCTGTCTTAACAATGACTTCCGAGGCTGTAAGCGTTTCGCTCAACTGTGCCATTTCCTTACCCAGCAGGGACATTTTGTATGCAGCACGGATTTTACCGCCCATGTAGAGCGGTTGTTCCACTTGTATGCCGCCCATATATACCATGCCTATCTTGTAGTTCAGGTCTATTCCGGGGAAGTAGGCGAACCCCTTGTTGGGAAGGAATTGCCCTGTGGCATCGGGCAGGAAAGTAGGCAGGTTGCCACCGGCTATGCCGAGGCTGCCGTCTGATGTACTGTAGATACCCGTACCGCTGAGGCTGAAGTTGGGGAAGAAGTTGCCCTTATAGCTCTTTGCGGTGTAGCGTGCACTTTCCGTTTGTCTGGCGGCTGCTGCCATTTCTTTATTGTATTTCAGTGCCATTTCCCTGCATTGTTCCAGTGTCAGCGTCTCTTGGGCGGAGATGCAGGCAGCGGAGAGCAGGGCGGTGAGGATGAATGTTGTCTTTTTCATTATTGTTCGTTTTTTATATGAAAGAATAATGCGTATAGTACAGGGATGAACAGGAGTGTTATCAGCGTTCCGAATGTGAGGCCGCCCATGATGGAAGCTGCCAGCGAACCGAACATCGCGTCGGGCAGCAGCGGTATCATACCCAGAATGGTGGTCAGCGCAGCCATGGTCACAGGACGGAGACGGCTTTGGGCGCTATCCACCAGTGCCGTAATAGGTTCTACCCCTTGGTTGAGCTGAAGGGTGATTTCATCCATCAGTACGATGCCGTTCTTGATAAGCATGCCTATCAGTCCCAGCGTACCCACGATTGCCACGAAGTTGAACGTCTTGTCTGTAAGCAGCATCACAGCCACCACTCCCACAAGCAGCATGGGCAGACTGCAGAAGATGATAATCGGTTTGCGGTAGTCCTTGAACAGCATGATAAGAATGGCAATCATCAGGATGATGGCAAGCGGGAAGTTCTTGAACAGATACTCCATGGACTCGTCGCTGGCGCTCTTCTCGCCCTGCCAATGCAGGGTATAGCCTTGCGGAAGCTCTATCTGTTCTATCCGACGGGCGATAATCTGCCTTGCCTTTTCGGTCTCTATGCCGGGAGCGGGAGAGCATTGCACGCGCTGGCTGCGCTGTCCGTTATAGCGTGGTACGACGGGGTCTTCCCAGCGGATGTCGATGCGCTTGCTGATTTGTTTCAGCGGGGTGCTTCCCATGAGGCTTTCCACCAGTTCTTCCTTGCTCAGCGTACCTGCCTTCAGTTTCACCATGGTTTCCTCGTTCAGCAGTCCGTTCAGCGAGGGCAGGGCGGAGAATACCTGCGTATTGCCGAGGTCTTCTATCGGCTTTCCTTCCTCGTCCAGACATTTCAGGTAGATGTTGTCGCGGTGGATGCCTTCGTAGAAGAACCCGATGGGTATGCCGCCGTTGGCGGAAAGCAGGGACATGCTTACGTCGTTGCGGCTGAGACCCAGCGCACGGGCGGCTGCCTGGTCGTACTCGATGGAGAGTACGGGTATTTGCGGTTCCCAGTCGGTGGTGATGAGGCGGACCTCCGGCGTGTGTTCCATAATGTACCGCGCACTGTCGGCCAAGCGGTGCAGTACGGCAGGGTCGGGACCCATAAACTGCGCTTCGATAGGGTACTTCTTGAACATCAGGTTGTAGCGTTTCAGGTTGATGTAAGCATCCGGATAACGCCGTGTCAGGTATTCCTGTATCTCATCCATATTCTCTACCAGGTCGTCAGGAGAGGTGAAGTCTATAATCAGTTCGCCGTACGACAAGGACGGATTGGCGATGCTGCGCACCAGGTTGTAGCGTCCCGGCGTGCCGCCGACAGAGGCGGTGACGTGGGTAATCTCCTTGCGTGTTTTCAGGTAGGATTCTATCTCCCTTAAATCGCGTGCCACGCGGGTGGAGTTATTGCCTTCGGGCAGCTTGTACTCCATGTAGAGCTGGTCGTACACCATATCGGGGAAGAAACCCTGCCGCATGTAGCCGTAGCCGAAAATGGAAAGTCCCAGCAGGGCGAGCATCGCCAGTACGACGCTCCAGCGATGTGCCAGTCCGAAGTAGAGGGCGGTGCGCAGCAGGGCATAGGTACGTCCTTTGTATTCGCGCTTTCCGGTGGCGCTGACTTCAACGGCAGGGTGCAGCTTGCGGTTTGCCATCAGCGGCACGTGCACCAGCGCCAGCACCCAACTCAGCAGTAAGGACACCGCCAGTACGATGAACAGGTCGCGGGTGTATACCCCGGCAGTGTCCGGCGACAGGAAGATGGGAAGGAAAGCGATGATGGCTATCAGTGTGGCGCCCAGCAGGGGCATTGCCGTCTGGCGGCCGATGGCTGTCATTGCTTCCATGCGGTTTTTGCCGGCTTTCAGGTCTACCAGTATGCCGTCTACGATGACAATGGCATTATCTACCAGCATACCCATTGCCAGCACGAAAGCGGCAAGCGATACACGCTGCATGGTTCCGTCCGCCGTATACAGGAACAGGAACGAACCGAATACGGTGACAATGAGGCTGATGCCGATGATGATTCCGCTCTTGAAACCCATGGCCAGCATCAGGATTACCACAACGATGATGACGGACTCTATCAGGTTGATGACGAAAGTACCCAAAGAGGCTCCCACACGTTCGGGCTGATAGAATACCTTGTGGCACTCCACGCCTGCGGGCAGGCGGCTTTCTTTCAGTTGCGCCAGTTTTTTCTCTACGGCAGCGCCCACTTTCACGATGTCCGAACCGCTGGAAGCTGCGATGAGGATTCCCTGCGCCCGTTCGCTGTCGAAGAACAGTTCGTTGCGGGTAGGCTCTTCGTATCCTTTCTCAATGCGGGCGATGTCGCGCATGCGGAGCTGGTCGTCGTCATGCCCTTGTATCAGCATGCTGCCTATATCTTCCACTGTCTTGAACTTGTCACTGACGGTGACGCGGATGCGGTTGTCGCCGTTGTCGTAGTAGCCGCTGTAGGTGGTCTTGTTCTGTCCGTTCAAGGTGGCGAGGACTTCGGCGGGCTTTACGCCGAGGTTTGCCATGCGGTCTTGCAGCAGGGAGATGTTGATGCATTCGGGACGTTTGCCGTACAGTTCCACCCGTTCCACGCCCGTCATGTCGCTTATTTCGCGCTTGATAAGCTCTGCGTAGTCGGACAGCTCCCGGTCGGACAGTCCGTCACCGGTCAGTGCGTAGAACATTCCGTATACATTGCCGAAGTCGTCTTTCACGATGGGGGTGCTCGCTCCGTCGGGCAGCAGGGCGCAGGCGTCGCTCACCTTGCGGCGCAGCATGTCCCAGCACTGCTCCACTTCATCGTCCGGGGTAATGGTGGTGAGTTCTACCTGTATCAGGGAGAGGTCGTTGTACGAGTAGCTTTCCACATTATCTATATTGCCCATGCTGCGGATGCTTTTCTCCAACACATCCGTCACTTCCAGCTCTACCTGGTGGGCGGATGCCCCCGGATAGGTGGTTACCACCATGGCGAGTTTCACTTTTATTTCAGGGTCTTCCAGCTTGCTCATCTGGTAGCAGGAGAGGATGCCGCCTACAAACAGGACGGTCACCAGGAAGTAAACCAGATTGCGGTTTTTGAATGCCCATTTGCTTATATCCATAATTGCTGAGTTTTAAAGGAAAACAATGCTATAACAGTCCGCCGATGTTTGTGTCGCTGGCAGCAGGCAGAGGAGTCACGGTTTCTCCGTCCTTTATGTGATGTATTCCTGCCGACACCACTTGGTCGCCGGGTTGCAGCCCGTCGGAAGCGATGATGATGCGTCCGTTGCTCAGCAGGCGTACGAGGGTTACTTCGCGGCTGTGTACTTTGCTGTCGGACGGGTTGTATACGAATACGCAGGCTTTGCCGTCTTTTTGCAGGACAGCGCTGCCGGGTACGGAGAGGTTGCGTGAACTGTCATTGTTGCAAAGGATGGTAACCATGGTGTTCATGCCCGGAGAAGGAACGGGGCGGTTGTCTGTAATCAGTTGCAGGCGCATGGTGTAGAGCTGGTTCGCATTTGCTTTGGGGGTGACGCTGATGAGTTTCAGCTCATAGGTCTGTTCCGGATAAATGTCGAACGTACAGCGGTATCGGTCAAATTGCTCGCGCCGGATGTATTCGGCTGCCGGAAGGTTTATTTCCACTTCCGGGGCGCTGTTGCTTATCATGGACAGGACAGGCATTCCGGCTCCCACCGTTTCGTGCGCTTCAAACAGCCTTTTCTGTATATAGCCGCTGAAAGGGGCGTAAAGGCGGGTGTAGCCCAACTGGTCTTTGTGATGCCGGTATTTGGCGGTGATTTGTTTCAGTCCGTACACGGCCTTGTCGTTGGCACTGGGCGTGGTTCCGTTGTCTTTGTAAAGCGCCATTACGCGCTCCGCCTCTGCCTTAATCTGTTTGTATTCGGCCTCGGTGGCGTCCAGTTGCACCTGGTAGTCCGTAGGGTCCAGTTCGGCAAGCAGCTGTCCTGCCTGCACGCGGGCGCCGTCCTTTACATATATCTTCTGTATCGTGCCGCTCACTCTGAATGCGAGGCTGATGTCTTGTGCCGCTTTTACTTTTCCGGGATATTGCAGGCTGGTTTGCCCGCCGGCGGAGACAACCGTATCTGTTTTTACGGTCTGGTATTCTCGTGTGTCTTTAGCTCCGTTGCTACAGGATAGCAGCGAGTAGAGTGAGATGCTTGTTAAAATCCAATAAATTCGTTTCATAATTCAAGGTATATTAGTTTTGTGACAAAATTACTCAGTCTCTTCTATATATAAAAGGTTTATAAGCATTATAAAATGTTCTGTTTATGCCCTCTCTTTATAAAAAACGGACATTTTCCTGTCTATTGCGTTCTCTGGTATTCGGCAGGAGTCATGCCTGTTATCCGTTTGAAGAACTTCGAGAAAAAGGAAGGGTTGGGAAAGTTCAGCTCGTCCGATATTTGGAATATCAACAGATTGCTGTGTTTCAGCAATACTTTCGCTTCAAGAATAACGGATTGGTTGATCCATTGCATTACCGTCTGTCCGCTTGCCTCACGTATAACGGTGCTTAGGTAATGAGGGGTCAGGCATAGCTTGCCGGCATAGAAGTCGACGGAACGTTCCTGCTTGCTGTGCTCGTTTACGAGGGCTATGAAGCGCCGGAATATTTCTTCCTGGCGCGAAAGGCGCAGCGGGGTGGCGGTACGCGTTTGCTCGTAAGTATACTTGAGGTTGTAAAGCAGGGAAATGATGAGATGCTGTACGGTTTCGCGGCGGTAGGGCGAGGAATGGAGTATATTCCACAGCAGGGTAAAGAACATCTCCGTCTGTGTCCACTCTTTCTCGTTAAATGACAGCACAATGCCATTTCCCGTGTAAGTTTCCGACAAGATAGAACCGGGCAGGGCAGGCAGGAAATTGCGTGCGGGCATTATGATTTGAAAATCATAGTCGGGACTGATTTCCAGCAGTTCTATCAGGGCATTGTCGGGGATAATTATGATTTTGCGGGCGGATGCTTCGTATTCGATGAGGTTGATGGAGATTCGCCCTGTTCCTTGCAGGACACGGATAATCCGTCCTTCTTTGGTACGGTAGGGTTGTCCGGTATGGAACAATTTGCTTCCCATTTGCGTAAAACTGATGACCATCCCCAAGTCATCGTTTATGAAGCGGTACTCAAGATGATTGATGATGTCCGGTTTATGACGGATGTCATCGAATGCAACGCTTATCGGTCTGCTTTTCTCCATATCTATAAACAGTAAGTAATTCAGTGGCAAAGATAATAAAGTATCCATATCGTTTGTCTTTTTCGGTAAAAAGTCGTACTATCGGAACATCATTGCCGACAAATGGATTGTAAACATACTAAGCTGTGCGTCTATCTTTGCATTGTGCTAAATAAAATAAGAAACAGATATGGATGTAAAACAAGCAATTCTCTCTTTAGCCTTTCTTCTTACGGCTGCATTGGCTCATGCACAACTGACCTTGGACGAGTGCCGACGTCAGGCGCAGGCTAATTATCCGTTGGTGCGCCGGTACGGACTGATAGAAAAGGCATGTGAATATGATCTTTCCAATGCCGGAAAAGGGCTATCTGCCCCGGTTCTCATTGTCGGGAAAGGCCACGTATCAGAGTGATATAACCCGGCTGCCCGTTGAAATACCGGGTATTGATGTAGAGACAGCTCCCAAAGACCAGTATCAGGTGATGCTCGAATTGCAGCAAACCATTTGGGACGGCGGGGATATCCGCAACCGGAAACGTCTGACACGTGCGGCATCGGATGTGGACATGGAAAAGCAGCATGTAGATATGTACGCATTGAACGACCGTATCAACCAGCTGTTTTTCGGTATCCTGCTGCTGGACGAACAACTGAAGCAGAACCGGCTTTTGCAGGATGATTTGGGACGGACGCACAAGCAGGTGTCTGACTATATGGCAAACGGTATAGCTACCCAAAGCGATTTGGATGCCGTCAGTGTGGAGCAGTTGAATGCCGGACAGCACCGCATCGAACTGGAAACATCGCGTCAGGCATACGTAAACATGCTTTCCGCTTTTATAGGAAAAGAAATCCCTGCCGGAACTGTTTTTCAGAAGCCTGCACCGGAAAGTACCGTCAGTGTGGCGGGCGGGATAAATAACCGTCCCGAACTCCGCCTTTTCGAGGCTCAGACAGAACAGCTCAGCGTGCAGGAAGCTACACTGAATGCAAGGGTAATGCCCCGTTTCGGGCTTTTTGTGCAGGGTGCCTACGGCAATCCGGGGCTGAATATGCTGAAAGATGAATTCTGTGCATACTATATGGCAGGTGTACGCATGTCTTGGAATTTCGGCAGCCTCTATACCCTGAAGAACGACCGCCGCAGGATAGACAACAGCCGCCGGCAGATAGAAACAAGCAGAGACGTGTTTCTGTTCAATACCCGTTTGCAGGCCACACAGCAGGATGCGGGCGTATTGTCCATGCGCAGGCAAATGGCGGATGATGATGAAATAATCCGCTTGCGTGAGAATATCCGTCGTGCAGCCGAGGCCAAAGTGGAGAACGGAACGCTGACCGTTACCGACCTGCTTCGCGAGATAACCAATGAGAATCGGGCACGCCGGACCAAGGCATTGCATGAAGTGCAACTGTTGATGAATATCTGGCAGTTGAAATACACTTTGAATAATTGAGATTTTAGAATTGATGGTAACAATAAAATCCTATGATATGAAATCATTTACATTATTTCCAGTATTGTTCTTTCTTGTCGCTTGCAGCAGCGGTACACCCGAATATGATGCTACGGGTACTTTCGAGGCTACCGATGTCGTAGTCTCTGCCGAAGCGTCCGGAAGGATACTCGGTCTGGATGTGGAAGAAGGTACTATTTTGAAAGCCGGGCAGGAAGCCGGCATTATCGACACAGTTCAGCTTTATCTGAAAAAACTCCAGTTGGAAGCCGGTGTTAAGTCCGTGGAAGGGCAACGCCCCGATATTCTGAAACAGGTGGCGGCAACCAAAGAACAAATCGTTCAGGCGCAACGCGAACGCGACCGTGTAGCCAATCTGCTTCGTGTAGGTGCAGCCAATCAGAAACAGTTGGATGATGCCGAATCACTGCTTAAGGTACTCCGCAAACAACTTGCCGCACAAAACTCCACGTTGCAGAACAGCGACCAGAGTCTGACCTGGCAGAGTTCGTCGGTCGGTATTCAGGTTGCCCAGGTTGAAGACCAGTTAAAGAAATGCCACATCGTTGCTCCGCTGACCGGAACTGTCCTTGCCAAATATGCAGAAGCGGGAGAACTGGCCGCACCGGGTACTCCGTTGTTCAAGATGGCTGATATGGAACAGATTTATCTGCGTGCCTATGTCACTTCCGAGCAACTGTCCGAGGTGAAGCTGGGGCAGAAAGTGACTGTATATGCCGATTACGGTAAAGATGTCCGGACTGCATATCCGGGAGTCGTCACCTGGATTTCGGACAGTTCAGAGTTTACTCCCAAAACGATTCTTACGAAAGATGAACGTGCCAATCTGGTATATGCCGTTAAAGTGGCCGTGAAGAATGACGGTATGTTGAAAATCGGAATGTATGGGGGAGTGGATTTATAATTCGTCATTCGATACCGTCATGGATTTTGCAGTAACTGTCGATAATGTTTTTAAACGCTACGGCCAGGTGGAAGCCTTGCAAGGCGTTTCACTGTCCGTCCGTCCGGGTGAACTTTTCGGAATCATCGGTCCTGACGGTGCGGGGAAAACGTCTCTGTTCCGTATTCTTGCCACCTTGCTGCTTGCCGATGAAGGCAAGGCTACGGTATGCGGGCTGGATACGATGAAGGATTATAAGGCTATCCGCCAACGGGTAGGGTATATGCCCGGACGCTTCTCTCTCTATCAGGATCTGACGGTAGAGGAGAACCTGAGTTTCTTCGCTACGGTTTTTCATACTACCATCGAAGAGAATTATGATTTGGTGCGTGACATCTACCGACAGATAGAACCTTTCCGCAAGCGTCGTGCCGGAGCATTGTCCGGTGGCATGAAGCAGAAGCTTGCCCTAAGCTGTGCGCTTATCCATAAACCGGATGTCCTATTTCTGGATGAGCCTACTACCGGTGTAGATCCGGTTTCGCGCAAGGAGTTCTGGGAGATGCTTCGCCGCCTCAAAGAACAGGGTATCACCATTATTGCCTCTACTCCAATTGTGGACGAGGCGCGTCAATGCGACCGTATTGCCTTTATCAATGAAGGCCGGATACATGGCATTGATACTCCCGACTGCATTCTGAAGCAGTTTGCAGACATACTTTGTCCTTCGGGACTGTTGCACGAGAAAGCGGATAACCGTGAGAATTACGTAATAGAGGTGGACGGACTGACAAAACGTTTCGGTACTTTTACGGCTGTGGACCATATCTCCTTCAAAGTCCGTCAAGGTGAAATATTCGGCTTTCTGGGAGCCAATGGAGCCGGTAAGACTACCGCTATGCGCATGCTCACGGGGTTAAGTCGTCCTACAGACGGTAAGGCTTGCGTGGCTGGTTTTGATGTTGCCACCCAATCTGAAGCCGTGAAGAAGAATATCGGCTATATGAGCCAGAAGTTTTCTTTGTACGAAGACCTCAAGGTATGGGAGAATATCCGCCTTTTTGCCGGTATCTACGGAATGCCCGAAGCCGAGATTGCTCCGAGAACAGATGAATTGCTTCTGCGCCTGGGGCTGGAAAAGGAACGTAATACGCTCGTAAAGAGCCTGCCGCTGGGCTGGAAACAGAAGCTGGCTTTCTCAGTCTCCATTTTTCATCATCCCAGGATTGTTTTCCTGGATGAACCTACAGGGGGTGTCGATCCTGCCACTCGCCGCCAGTTTTGGGAATTGATTTATCAGGCGGCCGACCGGGGCATCACCGTTTTTGTTACGACCCATTTTATGGATGAGGCGGAATATTGCGACCGTATTTCTATCATGGTGGACGGCGTAATCCGTGCGCTTGACACTCCCGACAGACTGAAACGGCAGTTTGGAGCCGATACCATGGACGATGTGTTCCAACAGTTGGCTCGTGAGGCTGTAAGAACGGCAGACTGATACAGATATAAAATTCAAAACAGATTGTTATATAACCATGAAACAATTCATAGCTTTTGTCCGAAAAGAATTCTTTCACATCTTCCGCGACCGGCGCACGATGCTGATTCTGCTGGGTATGCCCGTTGTGCAGATAATCCTTTTCGGCTTTGCCATCACTACGGAAGTAAGGAATGTGCGTGTGGCCGTTCTCGACCCTTCCAATGATGCCGTAACCCGACGCATAATCGACCGTGTGGATGCCAGTGAGTACTTTACCGTTATCCGCCGTCTGCATTCTCCCGAAGAAGCAGAACGCTTTTTCAGGAGCGGTGACATTGATATGGCAATAGTCTTTAGCGAACGTTTCTCGGACAATCTCTATACCGGTGAGGCCGGAGTACAGATTATTTCCGATGCCACCGACCCTAATATGGCTACCATGCAGGCGGGATACGCCACAAATATCATCTCCATGGCCAGACAGGATATGCTTCCGCCCGGAGTACGCGTATCCGCCATTGTGCCCCAAGTCAAGCTGCTTTATAATCCGCAGATGAAGAGTGCCTATAATTTTGTTCCCGGTGTTATGGGGCTTATCCTGATGCTGATTTGCGCAATGATGACTTCCATCTCCATCGTGCGCGAGAAGGAGACGGGAACTATGGAAGTGTTGCTGGTTTCTCCCGTAAAGCCGCTGTTTATCATTCTTGCCAAAGCAGTGCCGTACTTTGTGTTGTCATTTGTCAATCTGATTACGATTCTGCTGCTTTCGGTCTATGTCCTTCATGTTCCGGTTGCAGGCAGCCTGTTTTGGCTGATTGCCGTATCACTGCTTTTTATTTTCGTATCATTGGCTTTGGGACTGCTTATCTCCACTGTTACCCGTACACAGGTGGCAGCTATGCTGGTATCCGGCTTGATGCTGATGATGCCCACTATGTTGCTTTCGGGAATGATATTTCCTATTGAGAGCATGCCTGCCATTTTGCAAGGTATTTCTACGGTGATTCCCGCACGTTGGTATATTCAAGCGGTACGCAAATTGATGATAGAGGGTGTGGATATATCACTGGTGCTGACCGAAATCGGTATACTGACTGTTATGGCGGTACTCCTGATAGCCGTTAGCTTCAAGAAATTCAAAAACCGGTTGGAGTGAAGTTGTTCCGATTATAATTATTCACCGGCCGGCAAAGTCAACGTATCCGTGTGTTAAATATGTAAGATGTGTCATAACCGTAGAGCATAAACAGTAGTATCCTTATGATTAAATATCTGATAGAAAAAGAATTCAAGCAGTTGTTCCGCAACTCATTCTTGCCTAAGCTGATTTTCATATTCCCTTGTATGATTATGATATTGATGCCTTGGGCTGCCAATCTGGAGATAAAGAATATCAATCTCAATGTCGTCGATAATGACCGTAGCGTTGTGTCCCGTCGTCTGGTGGATAAGCTCGGCGCTTCCACTTATTTCCGTCTGACAGCGTTTCCCGATACGTATGATGAGGCTTTGTATGGTATTGAGGCTGGTACGGCAGATGTTATTTTGGAGATTCCCCATGATTTCGAGAAAGACTGGATAAACGGCAAAGCTCCCCGTCTGCTTGTTGCCGCCAATGCGGTGAACGGAACAAAAGGAAGTTTGGGCGGTTCTTATCTTTCTGCCATCATCGGTGACTATACCCGTGAACTGAAGTCGGAAATGGCTGTAAGACCATTGGCAGGCAAACCACTTCCCCGTATCGGTATTTCCACATTGAATCTCTATAATCCTACGCTGAACTATAAGCTCTTTATGGTTCCTGCACTTATGGTGATGCTGCTGACGCTGATTTGCGGCTTTCTTCCCGCCCTTAATGTGGTGGGCGAGAAAGAGGCGGGTACAATTGAACAGATCAATGTGACGCCGGTCGGTAAATTCACGTTTATTGCTGCCAAATTGATACCTTATTGGCTGATAGGTTTTGTGGTACTTACCATTTGTTTTGTCCTTGCATGGTTGCTTTACGGCATTCTGCCTGCCGGACATTTTTTCACTATTTACGGTTTTGCGCTGATATTTCTGCCGGTTGTATCCGGATTCGGTCTGGTTATATCCAATCATTCGGCAACGTTACAGCAAGCCATGTTCGTTATGTGGTTCTTTATGCTTGTACTTATTTTGTTGAGCGGGCTTTTTACGCCAGTCCATAGTATGCCCGAATGGGCGCAATGGATTACCCGTATCAATCCGTTGAGGTATTTTGTAGAGGTGATGCGTACGATATACCTTCGCGGCGGTGGTTTTGCGGAGTTGCTTCCCCAATTGGGTATCTTGTCCGTATTTGCTGTGGCAGCTAATGTTTGGGCGGTAAAGAGCTACAGGAAAAGTAATTGAGAAAGTCGGTAAGGTAATTTACTCCTGATTGTTCCGTGAAAGTATGGTCAGTCATTCCTTTTTTCTATCTTTGCAGGCAAATCAATCAATACCTTATACCGAATGAACACGCAAAACTCTTATCTTGCTTCAAAGCCGCATTACGAGATACTCGACGGGCTTCGTGGCGTAGCTGCCGTAATGGTAGTCGCTTTTCATCTGCTGGAAGCGCATTCCGGCGGCAATCACTTGGAACAAATTATCAATCACGGTTACCTGGCTGTAGATTTTTTCTTTATGCTTTCCGGTTTTGTTATCGGTTATGCCTATGACGACCGCTGGAGCAGGATGAGCATCGGTACTTTCTTCAAGCGGCGTATTATCCGTTTGCATCCTATGGTGATAGTGGGAAGCATAGTGGGTGCGGTGTTCTTTTATTTTCAGGAGTCGTCCTGCTTTCCGGCTATTCAGGATACATCGGTAGGGACTATGCTACTGGTAATGCTGCTGGGGTGTACGCTGCTTCCGCTTCCTTTGAAATGGGACATTCGCGGCTGGACCGAGATGCATCCGCTCAACGGACCGGCGTGGTCGCTTTACTACGAATACATAGGCAATATTCTTTATGCATTGTTCATCCGCAAGTTCAGCAAGACAGCTTTGTCCGTTCTCGTTGTTGTGGCGGGATGTTTTACGGTGCACCTTTGTCTTACCGCACCTGCGGGTGATATTGTCGGCGGCTGGGCGTTGAATTGGGAGCAGCAGTACGTAGGGCTTGTCCGGTTGATGTATCCTTTCTTTGGCGGATTACTGCTGTCCCGTCTGGGGTGGCTTGTTCGTATTGAGAAGCGTGCGTTCTGGTGGTGCAGTCTGATGATTGTGGCAGTTTTGGCATTTCCCCGTCTGGGCGGTGAAAATCATTATTGGATGAACGGACTCTATGAGGCCTGCTGTATTCTTTTTGTCTTTCCTGTGATTGTGTCCATGGGGGCGGGAGGTAAGGTGACGGGCAAACGTTCTACCGCTGTGTGCAAGTTTCTGGGAGATATTTCGTATCCGGTATACATAACGCATTATCCGTTGGTGTATACCTACACGGCATGGGTGTGCAATAATAATGCTACTTTAGCGGAAGGCATTCCTTATATGATACTGACCTTTGCCGGTGCTTTCGTGCTTGCCTATGCCTGTCTGAAACTCTATGACGAACCTATACGCAAATGGCTGACAGACCGATTCCTGAAAGGAAAGAAAGCTGTTAAAAGTTAGTTCTCGTGTAGTGAGGTAAACGCATGTACAATGTAATCCAGTTCAGGTATGATAAAAAAGTCCCGATGCAGTTTATTCAGAATCTGCACCGGGACTTTTCTCTAATTACCAGTTATCTTATTTTACGTCAATGAATCTTTTGGCCTTTTCTTTTTCCTGTTCGGAAAACTTCGGCAAGTCTATGTTCAATACGCCGTTTTCTACTTGTGCGGAAATCTTTTCTTTGTCTACATCGTCCGGAAGGATCATTGTCTGTTGGAATTTGGAGTATGAGAATTCGCGACGCAGATAGCGGCCTTCTTTCTTCTCTTCCTTGTTTTCCGTTTTCTTCTCCATGCTGATGACCAAGTTGTTTTCTTCGTCGATATGGACGTTGAAGTCTTCTTTGGTCATTCCGGGAGCTGCCAACTCTACCTTGTATTCCTTTTCTGTTTCAAATACGTTGATGGCGGGAGCCGTTGCATTGGCTTTTACCATCCAATCGTTATCAAAGAAATCGTTAAAGATACTTGGTAACCAATTCTGAGTTCTTCTTACAGGCATCATAATCATAGTCTCCTATCTTTAAAAAGTTATACATTCGTTTTGCTCTGAACTTCGGTTTTCGATGTTCCCCGATGTTTACCTTTCGGTTTTCACCGTCTGTATCTTGAACCGTCGTTCACTTACTGTTATGGCAAACTGTATGCCAACAGGTTTGTACTCACTTTATTGACTAATTGTCATTGTTGGTCTGACTATTTTACCTGTATAATGCCAATATTGCTATCTTTTTATTTAAAATTGATTGAATTTCATACTAATTTAAAACGCATTCGCCAGCGCTTGCTTTCTTCGTCCCAGTCGTGGCTGATAATTTTGAAAGTTCCTATCTCGGAAGTGTTGGCAACGTGTGTACCGATGCAAAGGCATTCGTCATAATCACCGACTTTTACTATACGTACGGTTTCCGAAGCATCTTCGGGTAACCGTTCCAAATCGAACCGTCCTTTGGCTTCTGCCTGAGTGATGAACTCGGTAGTGACAGGCAGATGCCGTGCTATCACTTCATTTACCGCTTTTTCCAGACTCTCTATTTGCTCTTCCGTGGGGCAGGCATTGAGCCGATAATCCAATTTACTTTTTTTGCGTTCTATATGAGCGGAGACGGAACGGCCGCAACCGAATAATCTGATCATTGTCTGATTAATGATGTGTTCGGTGGTGTGCATAGGCGGGTATTCCTGTTTGTTGTGTTCATTGAGTTTTGCTTGTTGTTCCATAAGTTCTTCTTTTAAAATACTGTATACATGTATGTCCGCATATTCTCCCGAAGCCAATAACTCTCCGGCCCGTTCCGTTCCTTCAAGGCGGAAGCCAAGTCGGATGGGAATGCCGTTGCTTGCTACATTGCCCGTGGCACAACGTATCTGTATGCGTTTTATATTTTTGGTTTCGACGGCCCATCGGCATAGGCGGCGGACACAATCGGTCATGATGCCCTGATGCTGGTATTCGGGCAGAAGCCAGTAACCGATTTCTGTGCGGTGATTGGCAAAGTCGGAAAAATGAAAACCTATCAGTCCGCAAATTTCATTCTCTCTGTTCCAAATACCGAATATAGGTTCGTAGCTGTCGGCAGGGGCGGAGAGGACCCCTTTCAGAAAGTTTTCCTCATCGGCTACGGACTTCAGGTTGTCTACAAAAGGCAACCATGTCCGCATATAGTTGCGGTGGGTATCTATGGCACGGTATATGGCAGCGGCATCTTCTACCGTTACTTCACGCAGCACAATATCCGGACGGATTTCAAAAGATACATTTAAATGGTTGAAAGGCTTTGTCTCTTTCTGCCTGTCCTGTATCCTTTCCTTGAGTTTGCTCCAGGCGTGGGTGTCGAACAGGCAGCTTTCGCGCATGGTGTGATACATCTCCTTGAACCGGGACATCGGAATGGTGAAACTTAATAACTCTGCCTCGAAATGAGGACGGACAGACGGGTCGAAGAATCCCAAAAAGGTTCGTTTGCCTTGTTTCCGGTTTTCAAGGATAGCCTGAGTCACTACGGAACAACAGCCCGAACCGAAAGGAGCTGATACGGCATCCGTTGCATTGCTGTCGAAAAAAGCCCATGTGGTAAGTCCTGCCAGCATGTCCGGCGTAGCAAGAAACAATATGCCTTCCACTTTGTCGAAAGAACCAATCTTGTCGATTCGTGCAAAGTGCAGGTAGGCTTTTTCCGCTTTAGGCACTTGCAATTCCTGTATGAAGTCAACAACCATATCGGGTGTTTTCTTGTATTTCTCTTTCAAAGAGACGAAGCCGGGCACATGTTCCGGCATATCCGTGAAGCCTGTGTAGAACTTGCCGCCTCCACAGCCTATTGTTTCGGCATTGAGGCTGATTATTTTTCCGTTTCTTACTTGCGCCATGCTTTTAAAGAAGCACCCGTTTACTTTCGCTGCCGGAGCTTCCGGTTGGTCGGAGTACCAAAATACGATGGGAAGTTCGGCCTGCTGCCCGAAAGCTTCCCTATAATTGCCTATAAACGTATGTATATCCATTCCCTTCTATTTTTCACCAAAGATAATTAATATTCCGGGAATTTCTTTTCCGGTATGCGAAAATACGGTTTTATGCTAACCGATTAGCGCCATATAAGCCAGTTCTCCGATGATAAACAAGCTGACTGCACCTATCAGAACCGCTTCGCCCAGCAAATACCCTAATGCTGCATGCAAAATAGTGCAGTGGTATTTGGATATTTCGCTATGATGCCGATGCCGCCAGGCTATCATTCCACACAAGGCGGGAGCAACGAACAGCAGGAATATGAATCCCGCTGTCGATGCTCCCGACCACATGCCGCTTATTCCTAACAGAATTTCCATGAGCAAAGTTCCGCAGATAAGAAAAAGCATGAATAAGGAGAATTTCGGAATGGCAGTTATCTGCTCTCTGCGCATTTTACGGATTAACCGTATGTAGGCTACTACTCCTGCAATGGGCAATGCAAGAAGAAAAAGAAGGATGATAGTGGCCGTTATATAGGACAAGATTATCTTCATTTTCGGTAAATATTATTTTTCTTTTCCAAACAGTAAGTACATATAATTAGCTAATGGCGTATTTTATTGATACAAACTGATTTAAACTATTTGCTTCTCTCCAATTAAAAGGTACTGACGAGAACCTTTGATGCAAATATATAAGAAAGAAAATATAAAACCAAACAACCGATTGGTTTTTGAAAAATAAGAAAGAAAAACCGGAAAAGTGGCTGGAAAATTAATCAGGAGTGGACAGGAAAACCGGGAGTGTTATAATTGTTTCTGAATACGAGATACATTATGATTCCCGTTAAAGCATGCTATAAATAGAGGAAATGGTGGTAAAAGGCACTGCAACGTAAAAAAGATGGTGGGTCAATGTAAAAACCTGAGGGGTAAATTTATAAATTGTTATCTTTGTCTCCAA
>OGOL01001064.1_pt1 | contig 28014 bp, 16 predicted proteins | sample 1552641 | NCBI WGS metagenome assembly OGOL01 (sample SAMEA2580140, study PRJEB22360) | human gut metagenome | biome: human gut; feature: human-associated habitat; material: faeces | place: Denmark | collected 2008/2010 | reverse complement strand
CTCCATCGTGCCGTCACCGCCCATCAGAGCCGTCATCTCACGGATCGTCAGGTTATTTCTGACGGTATCCCAAAAGCCGCTGCACGAAGGGCCGGAGCGAGTGGATGAACGCTTCATCCGAAAGCTCTGTCTGATGTTCCGGCTTCCAGACACAGAGATGATGGAAAAATTTTCAAAAAAGTTGCAGATTGTGCAGGAAAAATTTCTTGTAGTCCGTTTTGTTAGGTGGTATCATTATAACGGTTTGCACCGCTAACCCAGGGCAGTATCTCGCAGACAGGTCATTTTTGGCGGACGCTGTGGGGGAAAGCGCAGAACGGATGAAAACAGGCAGAAAGAACTTTTCTTTTTCATGAAACACAGGAGGTCAGGCTTTTCATGCTAGATTTCAACAAGAAGACACAGGACGCCTCTCCGCAGGAGAATACCGGCGGAGAAAATAAGGTGCTCCACTTTATCAAGACCCACAAAAAGCGCTGCATCGCGGTGGTCGCAGCCGCAGCGGTGCTGGTGGCGGTCATCGTGCCGCGCAGGAGCCGCAGTGCGTCGGCAGACCTTGCCTACACGCAGGAGAAGCTGGGACGCCGCGACATCGTGAACGTCTACGACGGCAGCGGCACCATCAACGCCGCCGATTCCTACACCGTCAAGTCCCTCGTCACCGGCACGGTGCTCACCGCCGATTTTGAGCTGGGCGACAGCATCGAGAAGGGCGATATTCTTTACACCATCGACATTTCGGATGTGGAAAACAACCTCGCAAGCGCACAGCTCTCGGTGGAGCAGGCACAGCGCAATTACGATGACACTGCGGATATGCAGAACGTCCGCACCAGGATCAGCGGCGAGGTCAGCTCCTTTGCAGTCGCCGCAGGCGACGCCGTGCAGGCTGGTCAGACTGTGGCCACCATCCGCGACACCTCCGTAATGCTGCTGGCCGTGGATTTCCCTGCCGCAGAGGCCCAGAGCTTTGTCGCCGGTCAGGCCGCACAGGTCATGCCGGACACCACCTTTGAGACGCTGAACGGCACCATCCGCTCCGTTTCCGGTGCAGACCCTGCCGGCGACGCCAGCCTGATGACCTGCACCGTCACCATCGCTGTTCCCAACGCGGGCAGCCTGACCACTGCACAGGCCGCTATGGCACAGGTGAACGGCGTCAGCTCCCTCAACTCTGCACACTTTACTTACCAGCGCGAGGAGACTGTCGTGGCAGCTGCCTCCGGCACCGTGTCTGAACTCTGCGTCAAGGAGGGCAGCACCGTCCGTCAGGATGACGTCATCCTCCGCATCACCGGCAAAGATCTGGACAAGCAGACCAAAAACGCCGCTGACAGCCTGCGCGCTGCCGAGCTGCAGATGTCTTCTGCCGAGAAGACCATCAGCCACTATACCATCGACGCCCCGATCAGCGGCACCATCGTGGATAAGAAGGTCAAGGCCGGCGACAAGCTCAGCGCCAACGACACCGCCATGCAGAACCTCTGCACCATCTACGATATGAGCTATCTGGAAATGAAGCTCAACGTGGACGAGCTGAAGATCCGCTCCCTCGAGGTCGGCCAGGAGGTGGACATCACCGCCGACGCCGTCCCGGGTGAGACTTACAAGGGCGTCATCAGCAGTATCCTCGTGGCAGGCACTACCGCCAACGGCTCCACCAGCTACCCCGTCACCGTCCGCATCGACGACATGGGCGAGCTGCTGCCCGGAATGAACGCCACTGCGAAGATCACCACCGCCAGCGTCAAGAATGTTCTGGCCCTGCCCAACGCCGCCCTCGTCCGGGGCAGCTATGTGCTGGTGACCAAGGATTCGCCCAGCGCTGCCAATGCTGAGACTTCCATGACCGCTCCCGACGGCTACGTCTACGTCAAGGTGACCGCCGGCATCAGCGATGACGATTACATCGAAGTGAAGAGCGGCCTGCAGGAGGGCGATACCATCGCTTACGACAACTCCAGCGTCAGTGCGACCGACTTCTACAGCAACATGATGGCCTCCGCCGAAGGAGATGACGAATGAGCACGCTGATAGAATTTGATGGGGTCTGCAAGTATTACCAGATGGGCGACACCCTCGTAAAGGCCGCCGACCACGTCTCTTTCAAAATCAACAAAGGCGAGTTCGTGGCCATCGTCGGCCAGTCCGGTTCTGGTAAATCCACTTGTATGAACATCATCGGCTGTCTGGACGTGCCTACCGAAGGCACTTATCTGCTGGACGGCAGGGATGTCGGCAAGATGAGCCGCCGCGAGCTGGCAAGCATCCGGAACGAGAAGCTGGGCTTCATCTTCCAGCAGTACAACCTGCTGCCGAAGCTGACGCTTTTGGAGAACGTGGAAGTTCCCCTTGTGTATGCGGGCATCCCCGCCGCACAGCGCCACGCGACGGCAAAGGCTGCCCTTGAGCGGGTGGGTCTGGGCAATAAGCTCAAAAATCTGCCCAACCAGCTTTCCGGCGGTCAGCAGCAGCGTGTGTCCATTGCCCGTGCGCTGGCCCGCGGCCCGGCGGTCATCCTGGCCGACGAGCCGACCGGTGCATTGGACTCCCACACCAGCCGCGAAGTTTTGGGAATGCTGCAGGATCTGCACAAGCAGGGCAATACGGTCGTCCTAATCACCCACGACAACTCCATTGCTGTGCAGGCCGAGCGTATCATCCGCCTCGAAGATGGCCGCGTCGTCTACGACGGCGACGCCCACGCACCCGAGGCAGTCGTTCAGCCGAACTTCATGATGGCAGAGCCGAAAACCGGAGAGGAGGGGACGCAGGCATGATAAAGGAGACCTTCAAACAGGCCGTCCAGAACGTCTTGAGCAACAAAGTCCGCACCTTCCTCACCATGCTGGGCATCATCATCGGCGTCATGGCCGTCATCGTCATCGTCGGTCTCGGCAACGGCATGACCAACATGATGCAGGACTTCTACTCCGACATGGGCAGCGATATTCTGTCCGTCAACATCATGACCGCCAGCACCCGCTCAGTGGAAGTGAACGATGTGTACAGGATCATCAATGAAAAGCCCGAGTATTATAAGGGCCTTTCGCCGATTGCCAGTGTCGGCGGCGACACGCTGCGGGTAGCGGGCGAGAAGTACCGCCGCACCTACATCAGCGGCGTCAACGAAGATTACATGACCATCAACAACTACAAGGTGGCCAAGGGCCGCGGCATCCAGTACACCGATTTGATAGACAACAAGAACATCTGTGTCATCGGCGACTATGTGGACCGCAAGATCTTCGGCGGCAACGGTCTCGGCAGCACCCTCAAGGTAGGCGCCAGCGAGTACCGCATCGTGGGCGTACTGGAAGGCCGCTCCAAACCCGCCTCTCAGTACGAGGGCGGCAACGACGACATTGTTCTTATCCCCTATACCACCCTGATGAGCGTCAACAACACCAGCAGTGTCAGCCAGTACTATGTGGTCCTGCAGGACGCGGACCACTCGGATGAGGCACAGGAGTTTTTGCAGTCGCGGCTCAAGAAGCTGGTCAGCAAGGACGACTATGTCTACGTCATGAGCCTGAGCGCAGCCATGAAGCAGATGTCCTCCATGATCAACGTCATGGTGGGCGTCCTGACGGCCATTGCAGGCATCTCGCTGCTGGTCGGCGGCATCGGCATCATGAACATCATGCTGGTGTCCGTCACTGAGCGCACCCGTGAGATCGGTATCCGCAAGGCACTGGGCGCACAGGAGAGCACCATCCTGACCCAGTTCGTCGTGGAGGCCGGCGTCACGTCGGCGCTGGGCGGCTGCCTTGGCATCGTGCTGGGCTACGTCGTGTCGGCCATTATCAACCAGATCCTTCCGTATATCCTGACGGATATTACCCTGAACGTCACCCCCTCGGCGGACGCAGCAGCCATCGCCGTGGGCATCTCCTGCGGCATCGGTGTCCTGTTCGGCTTCCTGCCGGCCCGCCGTGCCGCCAGCCTGAACCCCATTGAAGCGTTGAGGTATGATTAACCTCTCCGTCAGCGCTGACGCGCTGCCACCTCTCCTATCGAGGAGAGGCCTTGGCATTCCGGAAAGCCTTCTCTCTTCGCCAGAGGCTCCCCTCGGTAGGGGAGCTGTCGAGCGAATGCGAGACTGAGAGGTTTATACACTTATAAGGAGTTTACCATGAAAAAACGATTCCTCGCATTCCTGCTGGCTGTCTGCGTGGCTGTTTCCATGCTGGTGCTGCCCGCCTCTGCGGTCGGCTCCAACGCGGCAGTCCAGACGGCGACGGCACTGGGCGGTCTGACCGCCGAGCAGGCCGGTTCTCTGGGTGCGCCCCTCACCCGTGGGCAGGCGGCCCGCCTCCTCACCGCATTCTCTGCTTACCGCGATACCACCACGGCACAGGGCCGCACCGGCCGCCTCTACAGCGATGTAGACAGCGACTCTCCCTATGCGGTCTACATCCGCACCGCTGTCCAGAACGGCTGGATGACCGGCTACTCCGACGGCAGCTTCCGCCCGGACAACACCGTCACGCTGGAAGAAGCCTGCACCATGGCGCTGCGCCTGCTGGGCTATGATGTGGCAAAGCTGGGCGGTACCTTCCCCACAGCTCAGCTCAGCAAGGCCGGCGCACTGGGCCTGCGCAATGAGATCAATGCCCGTCAGGGCGAGACTCTGACCCTCGAGCAGGGTACCATGCTCTTCTACAACGCCCTCACCGCCATGAACGGCAGTGGTCAGGTCTACGCCTCCACCCTGGGCTTTGCCGTGAGCAACGGCCAGGTGGACATCTCTTCGGTCCTGCTGGACAACGTCAAGGGTCCCTTCGTGGCAGATGCTTCCACCGTCCTGCCCTTCGTCCCGGCGGCCATCTACCGCAACGACGAAGTCACCACCTCTGCGGCCCTCTCTCCCTATGATGTCTACTATTATAACGAGAGCGCCCGCACCGTCTGGCTCTACAACAAGCGCGCCGCAGGCCGCGTGACGGCGGTCTCGCCCTCGGCCAGCGCTCCGACCTCTGTGACCGTGGCCGGCGTCAGCTACACCATCGCCTCGCCCTCTGTGGCCTACCAGCTGTCCTCCCTGTCCGGCGGCGGCGTGGGTCAGGTGGTCACTCTGCTGCTGGGCATGAACGATGCAGCTGTCTCCGTCCTCACCGGCGACGCGGCAGACGCTGTGTTCTACGGCGTGGTCCAGTCCTCATCCCGCACCCTTGTGGAGACCAACAGCGCTGAGGTGCAGCAGGCTGTCTCGGTCATGTGTACCGACGGCACCGCCCGCACCGTCAATGTGGACAATAAGCTCAATTTCCCGGCCGGCAAGCTGGTGGAGATCAGCGTGGACGGTGACGGCGAACGCGTCCAGTCCATCTCGCCCCGCTCGACCAGCGGCACCGTCAGCGCCGACGGCACCGCGCTGGGCGACACCCCGTTTGCAGACAACGTGCAGATCATTGATACGACGTCGGAGGGTGTGGCTGGGGCAGTCCGCCCCAGCCGCCTATCGGGGGTGACTCTGAGCGAAAGCGACGTCCGCTACTACACCACCAATTCCGCGGGCCGGATCGACCGGGTCATCCTTGACGATGTGACCGGTGACCTGTGGGAGTACGCTGCGCTGGATTCTGTCCGCCGCCTGACGGACGAAGCCGCCAAGAAGATTGACAAAAAGATCAGCGACAAGGCACAGGACGCCGCAAGAGAGGCCGCAGGCCTCCCCGCTGCGACCACCACCAAAGTAGACAAGACCGATGAGGAGACCTTCCAGGATGTGAAGAACATCCTTGTTCCCAGCACCAGCGATGTGCTCTACGGCCTCATCGACGGCAGTGTCGTCAGCTCTACCTGGAACACCCTTACCGGCAAGACGGATCAGCTGTTCAGCTATGTGCTCCGCCGCACCGGCGACAGCGTGGGCGGTACGCTGGGCGACTTCCTCAACTATCTGGGCGAGGGTGCGACCTATGTCTGCTACTCCGGCGGCAAGCAGGTGGCCTACAGCACCGCCACCAAGTACCCCGTTATCGCAGGCGGCATCGCCATCGGCCGTTCTGCTGACGGCAAGGCCATCAACCGGATGCTCCAGCTCTCGCCGGTAGTCATCGATAAGCTGGGCGCAGCTTCGGTCATGAGCGGCGACAAGCGCTATGAGACCGCCGACGATATGCAGGTGTATCTGTGGTCGAAGGGCCAGTATTTCGCCACCTCGCTGCCCAAGATCAACACCGAGGATTATAAGCTCATCGGCTGGTACGACAACTTCGGCTGCTCCGGCGGCAGGAAGATCCGTATCCTTGTGGCCGTCAAGACGAACTGAGCCTGAAATTTTCCAATCACAGAACAGCAGCCTCGCGGCAGATGAAGCGGGGCTGCTGTTTTATTGCGCTGCAAATTTGCTGTTGAATTTTACAGCACATCTGTTATACTAGACTTGAAAGGAGCTGATCTTATGCCGAACATCAAACCTATTTCCGATTTGAGAAACTATACCGAGGTGCTGCGGGATGTCGAGGAAGGGGCACCGGTCTTTCTGACCAAGAATGGCCGCGGCCGGTACGCTATCGTGGATATGCACGATTATGAAAAGGCACAGGCTACCATCCGGCTCATGAACGAAATTGCCAAGGGCCGCCGTTCAGGGGAGACGGAAGGTTGGCTGAGCATAGAAGAGGTAGAAAAACACTTTCAAGATAAAGCGAAAGAAGCAGCTGAGAAATAACGAAAGGAGGCCCTGCTTTGCGGGGCCTCCTTTCGTTCTCCCATTTGCCACACGCCCTATTTCGTGTTACAATAAAAACTAGAAAAATTGCGGAAAAAGGAGGTGCGGCAATGATACGCATTGCTCTGGTCGAGGACGAGGCAGAGGTGCGGGCGCAGCTTCAGGGCTATGTGCAGCGGCACACCCGGCAGTACGGCACCGAGTTCGCGGTGACGGAGTTCGCTGACGGCATGGAGCTGCTGGATGATTACCGCCCGGTGTACGACATCCTGTTTCTGGACGTGGAGATGAAGCATCTGGATGGCATGGAGACGGCCCGGCGGGTGCGGGAGCTGGACAAAGACGTCATCATCGTTTTTATCACGAATATGGCACAGTATGCCATCGGCGGGTACGCCGTGGGCGCGCTGGACTATGTGCTCAAGCCGGTGCCTTATTTTGCGTTTTCGCAGCAGCTGCGCAAGGCCGAAGAGCAGCTGCGCCGCCGCGCACGGCATTATCTGGCCCTGCCGGTGGAGGGCGGGATGCGGCGGCTGGATTCGTCCCTCATCTATTATCTGGAAAGCGAGGGACACCGCGTCCATTTTTATACCGAAGAGGGCGATTTCGTGGCGGCAGGCACCCTGAAAGCCTTTGAGGAAAAGCTGGCCGAGCGGCCCTTTGCCCGCTGCAACAGCGGCTACCTTGTCAATCTGGCACAGGTGAAGAGCGTGCAGCAGGGGATGGTGCAGGTGGGACCCTACGAATTGCAGGTCAGCCGCCCCCGGCGGAAAGCCTTCCTCGCGGCGCTGGCCGACCACATCGGGGGTGAGGGCGCATGACGGCACTGCCCAACATCCCGCGCCTGTATACGGCGCTGGCCGAGTGTCTGGCCGTGGGCATCTACGCCCTGCCGCTGGGCCTCCGCTTCGGCAAAACGGCCACCATCGCTGCCAGTGCGGCATGGGCGCTGGCCCTGAGTGCTTTTTTGCAGGCCACGGGCAGAGTTCCGCTGGCGTGGTGGATCCCCTGCATGGCGGCAGCTGTGGGGATACAGTATTTATACCTCTGGGTCACCCGCACCATCTCCCTGCTGGAAGCGGGCTATGTCTGCGCCCGGGCCTTCGTTCTGGCAGAGCTGGCGGCCAGCGCCGAGTGGCAGCTGCACTGCTTCCTCTGGCCTCAGCGCAGCGGGGCCGACGGCCTGTCACTGCTGCTTCTGGTGGTGGTCTACGGCGGCGTTTTCGGCTGCATCTGGGTGCTGGAGCATAAGCACACCAGCCCCAAGGGCCATATCGTCATCAGCGGAAAAGCGGCCCTTGTGGCCGTCGTCATGGCGGCGATGGTCTTCGCGGTGAGCAACCTGCTGTTCTTGGGCGACCGCGAGGTGGATATGAGCGTCTACTACATCCGCACGCTGGTGGACATCTGCGGCGTGCTCATCCTGACGGTCCAGCACGAACAGCTGCGGGAGGCGGCGCTCCACAGCGAGCTTGCCGCCATGGACGAGGTGCTCCACCGCCAGTACGAGCAGTACAAGCGGAGCAAAGAGGGCATCCGGCTCATCAACAGCCGCTATCATGAGCTGAAAATTCAAATCGCGGACATCCGCGCCGAGCGCGACCGGGCCAAGCAGGACGCGGCTCTGGCCCGGATGGAGAGCGGCCTCCGGCAGTATGAGGCCGAGAACAAGACTGGCAACCCGGTATTGGATACCCTATTGACCGCCAAAAGCATGGACTGCCAGCAGCGCGGTATCAACATGACCAGCGTGGCCGACGGCAGCCAGCTGGGCTTTCTGAGCACGCGGGAGCTGTGTACCCTCGTGGGCGCGCCGCTGGACAACGCCATCGAGAGCGTGATGGCCGAGCCTGACCCCGAAAAGCGTCTGCTGCGGGTGGCCATCTATAACCAGAGCGGCTGCGTGATGCTCCGCTTCGAGAACTACTGCGCCCAGCCCGTGGAGATGGGCGCGGACGGTCTGCCCGTCCACAACGCCCACGGCGGCTACGACCTGCAGGGCGTGCAGGCGGCCGCCCGGCGCCACGACGGCACCATGACCCTTCATTGGGCCGACGGCTGGTTCACCCTGCGGATCTTGCTGCCGGTCCCGGAAAAGTAAAAGGACTCCTTCAGTCACCTGCGGTGACAACTCCCTCAGGGAGGGAGCCTTTGGCAGAGAGCGAAACATTGTCCTCTTTGCCAAGGGCCACCTCTTTGAGGGGGCTGCCGCGTCAGCGGCTGGGGGAGTTTTTGCTTTTGGCATGATGCACAATAAAACCGCGCTCGAAATTGTGGATTAGCACAATAAAATTTGAAACCAAATTGAAACTTCTGCAAAACATGCCTCCAAAATGACAGATTGTGAAGATGTTTGTGAATTTTCTTTGAATCCATTTATAATAGTGGCAATGCTCCGGGAGCTGTACCCGGAAAATATGGATTCAGAATAAGGAGGAAGAAAATTATGTTGTCCATCAATATGGATGATGTAATGCAGGTAGTTTCGAACATTCAGAACTATCTGATTGCATTCGGCGTCGTCCTCGTACTCGCGCTCCTCGTGATGTTCGCGGTGCGAAAGATGCCCAAAGCGAAAAAGAAGATGATCCGTGCGCAGTCCGGCCTCGCCATTCTGCTGACGCTGGCGATTGTCGTCAACCTCATCTGCACCGGCCCCATGTCCACCATGCTGGACCTGGTCTCCGGCGAAGGTTCCATCAGTGAGGAGACTTCCGCAGAGGCCACCGAGCTGGTCAATGAGATCACTCAGGAAGGCATCGTTCTGGCTCAGAACGACGACAACATCCTGCCTGTGGCTTCCGGCTCCAAGCTGAACGTCTTCGGCTGGGCTTCCACCAGCCCCTGCTACGGCGGCACCGGTTCCGGCGCTCTGAACGACGCTTACCCTGTCACCGACCTGCTCACCGGTCTGCATGATGCAGGCATCGAGACCAACGACGAGCTGAGCAAGTTCTACACCGATTACTGCTCCACCCGCCCCACCGTTGGTATGTCCAAGCAGGACTGGACTCTGCCCGAGCCGAATGTCAGCCTGTACACCGACGAGATGATGGCAAACGCCAAGGCATACTCTGACACCGCCATGGTGGTCATCACCCGCGTCGGCGGTGAGGGCGCAGACCTTCCCACCGACATGTCTGCTGTCGTGGACGGCAGCTGGATCCGCCGTGTGGCTGAGTATCGCGGCAGTGAAAAGGGTGCCGGCTACTACAACGGCACTTACGATGACACCCTGAACGAGGGCAATGACTGGGATAAGGGCGATCACTTCCTGCAGCTGTCCAACCGCGAGGAAGAGCTCATCGACCTCGTCACTTCCAACTTCGACAACGTCATCGTCGTTTACAACGGCGCAAACGCTTTCGAGATGGACTGGGTCAAGAACTACCCCCAAATCAAGGGCGTCCTGCTCTGCCCCGGCACCGGTCAGTCCGGCTTTGAGGGCTTTGGCCGCGTGGTCGCCGGTGAGGTCAATCCCTCCGGCCGTACCGCTGACACCTATGCTGCTGACCTGACCGCTTCTCCGTGGTGGAACAACTTCGGCGACTTCAAGTACACCAACACTTCCGAGTTCAATTCCAACGCCAGTGGCTTTGACCCCGAGGGTACCACTCCCTCCTTCGTCAACTACGTTGAGGGCATCTACGTCGGCTACAAGTTCTATGAGACTGCCGCCGATGAGGGCCTCATCGACTACGACAAGGAAGTTGTCTATCCCTTCGGCTACGGCCTGAGCTACACCACCTTCACCCAGAAGATGAGCGACATCACCAGCGACGGCAGCAGCCTGAAGTTCTCTGTCACCGTCACCAACACCGGCTCTGCTGCCGGCAAGGATGTCGTGGAGATCTATAATGATCCTCCGTACACCAACGGCGGCATTGAGAAGGCTTCCGCAAACCTGCTGGACTTCGCCAAGACCAGCGAGCTTGCCCCCGGCGAGAGCGAGACCATCGACTTCACCATCCCGGTCGAGGATCTGGCTTCCTACGATTACAAGAACAACGGCTGCTATGTGCTGGAGGCTGGCGATTACATCATCAGCACCAACTCTGACTCCCACAATGTTCTGGATTCCAAGACCTACACCGTCGCCTCCGACATCGTTTACAACGAGTCCAACAAGCGCGAGAGCGACGAGGTCGTGGCGACCAACCAGTTCGATTTCGCCGAGGGCGAGATCACCTATCTGTCCCGTGCAGACGGCTTTGCAAACTACGACGAGGCCATTGCCGCTCCCGCTGCCTATGAGATGAGCGATGAGGTCAAGGCTGGCTTCGAGAACTGCTTCACCTACACCGAGTCCGGCTACGAAAAGGACGAAGATGCCAACGCAGAGGACATCACCACCGGCGCAAAGAACGGCCTCAAGCTGGCTGACCTGCGCGGCGTGGACTACAATGATTCCAAGTGGGATGACCTGCTGGATGAGATGAGCATCGACGACCTGCAGCAGACCATCGGCTTCGGCGGCTACCAGACCGCAGCCGTGGACAGCATCGGCAAGGTGCGCACCAACGACTGTGACGGCCCTGCATCCATCAACAACAACTTCACCGGCGTCGGTTCTGTCGGTTTCCCGGCTGCTACCCTCATCGGTATGACCTGGAGCAAGGATCTGGCCCACGACTTCGGCGACAGCATCGGCAAGATGGCCAATGAGATGAACACTTCCGGCTGGTATGGCCCGGCTATGAACATCCACCGCACCGCATTCTCCGGCCGTAACTTTGAGTACTACTCTGAGGACGGTGTCCTGTCCGGTGCTATGGCCGCAAACGCCATCGCAGGCGCACAGGAGCACGGCGTCTACGCTTACATGAAGCACTTTGCCCTGAACGATCAGGAAGGCAACCGTAACTGCATGGTGGCTACCTGGTCCAACGAGCAGGCGATCCGCGAGATCTACCTCAAGCCCTTCGAGATGTCTGTCAAGGATGCTGACTGCCACGCTGTCATGTCTTCCTTCAACTACATCGGCAATCGCTGGGCTGGCGGCTGCTCTGAGCTGCTGCAGAACGTCCTGCGCGGCGAGTGGGGCTTCCTCGGCTTCGTCGAGACCGACTACTTCGGTGTCTACGGCTACATGACCGCCGATCAGGCTGTCCGCAACGGCGGCGACCTGATGCTCTGCACCACCGGCAACGATTACAACACAGTGACCGTTCTGACCAACAGCAGCAAGCAGGCAATGCGCACCTCTGCCAAGAACATCCTCTACACTGTGGTCAACAGCCGCGCTTATGAGGCTGAGAACCTGAACCCCGGCATGGCAAAGTGGAAGATCGTCCTGATCGGCGCTGACGTCGTGGCCGCGCTGCTCATCGTTGGCCTGGAGTACACCGCCATCAAGAACTACAAGAAGCGCAAGGAAGAAGAGGAAGAAGTCTAAACCGGACCCTCTCTCCATGCAGCACCTGAACTGAACCAACGGCAAAGGCCCGCTGCACCAGACAGCGGGCCTTTGCCCTGCTCAGGATAAAATGAGGAAAATGCGATGAAGCATACCGACATCATCCAGAAACTGAACTTAGAGCAAAAATGCGCCCTGCTCTCAGGCGAGACCGTCTTTACCACCCGCGCTCTGCCGGGCAAGGGCATCCCGGCCATCACCCTTTCGGACGGCCCCAACGGTGTCCGCAAGCAGGCCGGCGCCGCCGACCATCTGGGCCTCAACCCCAGCGTTCCGGCAACCTGTTTCCCGACCTCTTCCGCCACTGCGTGCAGCTGGGATGAGAAGCTGGGCGAAGCCGTGGGCGAGGCACTGGGAGAGGAAGCCGCTGCACAGGAAGTGGCTGTCCTGCTCGGCCCCGGCCTGAACATCCAGCGCAGCCCCCTCTGCGGCCGCGACTTCGAGTATTTCTCGGAAGACCCCATCCTCGCGGGCAGGATGGCCGCCGCCTATGTGCGCGGCATCCAGAAAAACGGCATCTCTGCCTGCCCCAAGCACTTTGCGGTCAACAGTCAGGAGCTGCGCCGTATGGCCAGCAACTCGGTGCTCGATGAGCGCACCCTGCGGGAGCTGTATCTGACCGGCTTCGAGATCGTGGTGAAAGAGGCAAAGCCCAAGACCATCATGACCTCCTACAACCTCATCAACGGCACCTATGCCAACGAGAATGCCCACCTGCTGCAGGACATTCTGCGGAAGGACTGGGGCTTCGACGGGGCCGTCGTCACCGACTGGGGCGGCTCCAATGACCACGCCCTGGGCGTGAAGAACGGCTCCACCCTCGAAATGCCCTGTCCCGGCGGCGACTCCATCCGGGAGCTGATGAAGGCCGTACGGGACGGCAAAATTTCCGAGGCCGACGTGGACGCCCGCCTCGACGAGATGCTGGAACTGGTGCTTTCCACCCACGCTGCGGTGGAAAAAGCGCCCCGCACCTTCGACGCTGCCGCGCACCATGAGCTTGCCCGCCGCGCGGCCGCAGAGAGCATCGTCCTGCTCAGGAACGAGGGCGGCATCCTGCCGCTCAAGCCCAATGAGAAGCTGGCCGTCATCGGCGACTTTGCCGAGACGCCCCGCTATCAGGGCGCAGGCTCCAGCGCCGTCAACGCCCTGCAGGTGGACACCCTGCTGGACAGCATCAAGGCCGACGACAGCGGCATCACCTTCGTGGGCTATGCCTCCGGTTTCGAGCGTCAGGGTGCAGCTGACGCCGAGAAGCTGGAAGAGGCTGTGGCCCTCGCAAAGAAGGCGGACACCGTTCTGCTCTGCCTCGGCCTCGATGAGCTGCGGGAGAGTGAGGGTCTCGACCGCGCCGACATGAAGCTGGCCGAGAACCAGCAGCAGCTTCTGGCCGCTGTGGCTGCCGTCAACCCGAACGTCGTCGTTCTGCTGAGCGCCGGTGCGCCGGTAGAGACGCCGTGGGTCGGCCAGTGCAGGGCGCTGGTCTACGGCGCACTGGGCGGACAGGCAGGCGCCGGCGCGGCGGCAGACATCCTCACCGGCAAGCTCTGCCCCTGCGGCAAGCTGTCCCAGACCTGGGCGCAGGCTCACGACGACACCCCCGCTAAGGCGAACTTCGGCGGCGAGGGCCGGAATGTGGAGTACCGCGAGGGCCTGTATGTGGGCTACCGGTACTATCAGACCGCCGGTGTGCCGGTGGCGTTCCCCTTCGGCTACGGCCTGAGCTACACCACCTTCGAGTACAGTGATTTGAAGGCAGACGAGAAGGGCGTGACCCTTACCGTCACCAACACCGGCAGCTGTGCCGGTGCCGAGATCGTTCAGCTCTACGTCGCAAAGCAGGACGCAAAAATCTTCCGTCCGGCGCAGGAGCTGAAGGGCTTTGCAAAGGTCTTCCTCGCCCCCGGCGAGAGCAGGACGGTGAGCATCGCTCTGGACGACAAGGCGTTCCGCTACTGGAACGTCAAGACTGACCGCTGGGAAGTCGAAGGCGGAAGCTATCAGCTCCGCGTGGGTGCATCCAGCGCGGACATCCGCCTGACGGCGGAAGTCTCCGTCAAGGGGACCAACGCTCCCGACCCCTACGAGGGTCTCGACCTGCTCCACTACGTCTCCGGTCAGATCACCTATGTGACCGACGCCGAGTTCGAGGCTCTGCTGGGCCACCCTGTGCCGGAGGATGTCGTCCGCATCGACCGGAACATGACGCTGGGCGAGATGGACCATGGCCGCAGTCCGCTGGGCTGGGTGGCACAGAAGGTGCTGCGCTGCCGTCTGGACAGCAGCTTTGCAAAAGGCACCCCCGACCTGAACACCGTGTTCCAGTATAATATGCCGCTGCGCGCGCTGGCCAAGATGACCAACGGCATGGTGAGCATGGGCATGGTGGACGGCCTCGTCTGGGAGCTGAAAGGCTTCTGGCTCGTGGGCATCCTCCGGGTCATCTATGAGTTCGTCAAGAATCTCATCCTGAACAGCCAGATGGAAAACCGGCTCAAAAACAGCTGAAAGGAATAAGGCCATGAATTTCTGGAATAACTTTGCTGCAAAGCATCCGGCTGCGGCCAAATGGGTGCGGGAGGGCGGACTGTTCGTCATCGTGTCCAACCTCATCACCGTGTTCAAATACCTGCTTTTGCAGTTCCTGCCCAAGGCATTTGCAAGCCTGCCGGTGGTGGACTTCGGCTGGCCGGGCATCGACATCACCCTGTTCGGCGAGACCTTCAAGTGGAATATCCTCGGCTACGACGCCGCCCACGGCGGCCTGCCCTACTTCTGCGCTTACATGGTGGCTATGGTCATCGGCGAGTGCATCAATTTCCCCATCCAGCGCAACTTTGTCTTCCGCAGCAAGGGCAGCCTCGCCAAGCAGATCGGCTGGTATCTGCTGGCCTTCTGCCTCATCACCTGCATCGTCAACTCCATCAACTGCATCTGGGTGGCTGTGGCCGGTCTGCTGGTGCCTGATTTCATCTACAACATCGGCACCACGGTGCTCAACGGCGGCATCTCGATGGTCATCTTCTTCTTCGTGAACAAGATCATCTTCCCCGAAGGCGAAGCCGCAAAATAATCTGTCATCTTCTTTATTTTCATCATTTTCTTCATCCGAACCAACAGGCCGTCCTCCTCCGGAGGACGGTCTGTTGGCATATTGAGCGGTTTTGGACGCTGCAAAGGACGAAATTTCAGTCATAGGGGAAGAATCTGCCCAGGGGTCTTGCACTTTGACGCTTTACTGTGGTAAAATCAAGCCATGCTTTTATCATAGTGGAAAAAAGCACCAAAGGGGGAACGTATATGAGTGAGATCTGTATCATCGTCACCATCGTCGTCTATCTTGCGGCCATGCTGCTGGTGGGTTTCGCCTACAGCAAGACTAACAACGACAGCGCCGACTTCTACCTCGGCGGCCGGAAGATGGGTCCGCTGGTCACGGCCATGAGCGCCGAGGCCAGCGATATGTCCAGCTGGCTGCTGATGGGTATGCCGGGTCTGGCCTATCTGACAGGCATTGCCTCGCCGGGCTGGACGGCCATCGGCCTTGCGCTGGGTACCTGGCTCAACTGGCTCATCGTGGCCCGGCGGCTCCGCCGCTATTCGGCCAACCTCGACGCCATCACGGTACCGCAGTTCTTGTCGCTTCGCTTCCATGACCAGCGCAACCTGCTGAACGCTCTGGGCGCAGTCATCATCATCGTCTTTTTCGTGCCGTATACGGCCTCGGGCTTTGCGGCCTGCGGCAAGCTGTTCCACAGCCTCTTCGGCGTAGATTACATGGTAGCAATGCTGGTGTCGGCCCTCGTCATCGTGGGCTATACCATCCTCGGCGGCTTCCGCGCCGTCACCACCACCGACCTCATCCAGTCGATGGTCATGTCGCTGGCCCTCATCGCGGTGCTGGGCTACGGCATCGTCGTGGCAGGCGGCTGGGGTGCTGTTGTGGAGAACGCCCAGAGCCTTTCCGGCTACCTGACCATGACAGCCAGCCACGACGCTGTGACCGGCGGGGCCGCATCCTACAGCCTGCTGGACATCGTCTCCACCATGGCGTGGGGTCTCGGCTACTTCGGCATGCCCCACATCCTGCTCCGTTTCATGGCCATCGAGGACGAGAAGAAGCTGGTGCTCAGCCGCCGCATCGCCACCGTCTGGGTGGTCATCGCCATGACGGCGTCCATCGTCATCGGCATGGTGGGCCTCGGCATGACCAGGGTCGGTGCGCTGGAATTCCTCAGCGGCTCGTCCAGTGAGACCCTTATCGTCCACATCGCCAGCCTCATCAGCCAGCACGGTGTGCTGGCGGCAGTCCTCGCCGGACTCATCCTTGCAGGCATCCTGGCAGCTACGATGTCCACGGCAGACAGCCAGATGCTGGCCGCGGCGTCCAGCGTGTCCCAGAACATTTTGCAGGAGTTCGGCCACCTCAAGCTGAGCGAGAAGCAGAGCCTCTTCGCAGCCCGCCTGACCATCATCTGCGTCAGCGTGGTGGGCGTGGTGCTGGCCCGCGACCCGGATTCCAGCGTCTTCGGCATCGTCAGCTTTGCGTGGGCCGGTTTCGGCGGCTCCTTCGGTGCTGTCGTCCTCTGCGCCCTGTTCTGGAAGCGCTGCAACTGGCAGGGCGCGCTGGCCGGTATGCTCTGCGGCGGCCTGATGGTCTTCGTCTGGAAGTACATCGTCAGCCCGCTGGGCGGCGTCTTCGGCATCTATGAGCTTCTGCCCGCCTTCCTCGTCTCGCTGGCCGTCTGTGCGGTGGTCAGCCTCGTGACCCCGGCTCCCACGGAAGATATTCTGGCCGAGTTCGACGCGGCAAAGTGACCGGAAAAATACAGAGAGCGCCTGTGTTGATTTCCAGCACAGGCGCTCTTTTCATGCTTGCGAGACCTGCCCGTGTTCCACCCGGTATACCTTGTCAAACTGTTTCATGAACGCCCCCGAGACGTCGTGGGTGATGGCCACCACCATGCAGGGGAGAGCGAGCAGATTTTCCATGACCTGTCCGCTGGTGTCGGGGTCGAGGCTGGCGGTGATCTCGTCGGCGATGATGAGGTCGTACCGGCGAAGTGCCAGCCGTGCGATGCCGATGCGCTGGCGCTGCCCGCCCGAGAGATTCTTGCCGTTCTCGCTGATGAGGGTGTCGAGGCCGTCGGGCAGGGTGCTCACCCAGTCGGTGAGGCCCGCCGTCCCGATGGCGTGGGAAAGCTGAGCCTCGGGGAAGTCCGCGCCGAGGCAGATGTTGCTGCGGAGGGTGTCATTGAAGAGATAGGTTGTCTGGGCAATGTAGCCCACCCGCTGGTAGAGGCTCTGACGGTCGATGTCCCGCAGCTGCTGGCCGTTGAAGAGGATGCTGCCGGTATAGTCTGGGTAGTACTGGAACAGCAGCTTTGCCAGTGTAGACTTGCCGCAGCCGCTTTCGCCTACGAGGACGGCTTTTTCCTGCCCGGAGACCGTTAGCCGGACGCCGCGCAGCACCGGTGCAGCGGCTCCGGGGTAGGCAAAGCCGGTGTCCTTGCACTCGATGTGCTCGAGTTTATCGATGGCCCGGCCCGCAGAGACTTTTTCCGGGCCGGACATGGCTGCTTCCAGCCGCTGACGAATGCCCTTCGAAGATCTGACCTTGGCCCAGCACTGGGCGATCTGATTACAGGGCGTGATGACGAAGTTCGCCATGCTGGCGGCGGTGGAGACGGTGCCCATCGTCAGCCGCCCGTCGAAAGCGAGAAAAAGGCCCACCAGCATGACGATGGGGAAGATGAGGTTGCTGATGAGAGAGGTGTTGACCACCATGGCGTTGAGGCTCTGCTGGTAGGCCTGCTCGCTGTCGCGGGCCTGTCGGGCAGCATCCCGGTGGCGGGCGGCATAGGCGTCCTCCCGCAGAAAGCCCCGGATGACTTCGAACCCGCCCAGAAGCTCCTTGAGCTGCTGGGTGTAGCCCGCCATCTGGAGCGAAAAAGCGTCTCGGGAGGCTTTGAGCCGCTCATTCATCTTCCGGGGCAGGACCAGCGGCGGCACGGTCACAAGCAGGATGGCCGCCAGCATCACCGGGCTGATGTAAAGGTACATCCCCAGCGCACAGAGCATGATGCCGCCCCAGAACACGATATTGAAGATGGACATATAATAGTCGTCGTAGAGGGTGCGCAGGTCGGTAGTTAGCAGGGAGAGATAGGCTGCGTCGCCCTCCCGCTGATATTGGGACACCGGGCGGCGCAGCACCCGCTCCATGACCTGTCCCCGTACCTGCTCCACGGCACCGCAGGCGAGTTTTGTAAAGGAGCGGCGGCTCAGCCGTTCGAAAAACCAGCTGGTGAAGGTGATGAGGAACACCAGCCCCATATAGCCCAGCGCCTCCTGTTTGCCTTTGGAATCGATGAGCCACTTGAGCTGGAAGTTTTTCAGCGGCGCGAAAAAGGATACCGCCGCTGTAAAGAGCGCGAAGAGCATGAGCTTCACCCAGTGGTGTCGGAAGTAGTCGTTGACCGTTGCTTTTTTCATGCGTGGTATCCTCCGCAGAGTACTATAAAACGAGATGGATTACAAGAAAGACCCCTCCGACTTCCTTTTTTCGGGAGATCGGAGGGGTCTTGATCTTATGGCCTTATGTAAGAGGTGCTGTCAGCTTACAGCTGGGGGCCGGCGGAGACCAGAGCCTTGCCGTGCTCGTTGCCCTCGTACTTTGCGAAGTTCTTGATGAAGCGGCCAGCCAGATCCTTGGCCTTCTCTTCCCACTGAGCGGCATCTGCGTAGGTGTCGCGGGGGTCGAGGATGGCGGGATCGACACCGGGCAGAGCGGTGGGAACCTCAAAGTCGAAGTAGGGGATCTTCTTGGTGGGAGCCTCGTTGATGGCACCGCTCAGGATGGCGTCGATGATGCCGCGGGTATCCTTGATGGAGATGCGCTTGCCGGTGCCGTTCCAGCCGGTGTTGACCAGATAAGCCTTTGCGCCGCTCTTCTGCATCTTCTTGACCAGCTCCTCAGCGTACTTGGTGGGGTGCAGCTCCAGGAAGGCCTGACCGAAGCAGGCGGAGAAGGTGGGGGTGGGCTCGGTGATGCCGCGCTCGGTGCCGGCCAGCTTTGCGGTAAAGCCGGACAGGAAGTAGTACTGGGTCTGCTCCGGAGTCAGGATGGAGACCGGGGGCAGGACGCCGAATGCATCAGCAGACAGGAAGATGACATTCTTGGCTGCGGGTGCAGAAGAGATGGGGCGGACGATGTTCTGGATGTGGTCGATGGGGTAGGAGACGCGGGTGTTCTCGGTCACGCTCTTGTCAGCGAAATCGATGTGGCCCTCAGCGTCCAGAGTGACGTTCTCCAGCAGAGCGTTGCGCTTGATGGCGTTGTAGATGTCGGGCTCAGAGTCCTTGTCCAGGTTGATGACCTTTGCGTAGCAGCCGCCCTCGAAGTTGAAGACGCCGTTGTCGTCCCAGCCGTGCTCGTCATCGCCGATGAGCAGACGCTTCGGGTCGGTGGACAGGGTGGTCTTGCCGGTGCCGGACAGACCGAAGAAGATGGCAGTGTTCTTGCCCTCCATATCGGTGTTGGCAGAGCAGTGCATGGAAGCCATGCCCTTCAGCGGCAGGAAGTAGTTCATCATGGAGAACATGCCCTTCTTCATCTCGCCGCCGTACCAGGTGTTGACGATGACCTGCTCCTTGCTGGTGATGTTGAACAGCACAGCAGTCTCGGAGTTCAGGCCCAGCTCCTTGTAGTTCTCGACCTTAGCCTTGGAAGCGTTGTAGACAACGAAATCAGGCTCGAAGTTTGCCAGCTCCTCAGCGGTGGGCTTGATGAACATATTGGTGACGAAATGTGCCTGCCAGGCCACTTCCATGATGAAGCGGACGGCCATGCGGGTGTCCTTGTTGGCGCCGCAGAAAGCATCCACGACGTACAGGCGCTTGTTGGAGAGCTCCTTCTTGGCGATCTCCTTCACAGCTTCCCAGGCTTTCTGAGAAGCGGGGTGGTTGTCGTTCTTGTACTCGTCGCTGGTCCACCACACGGTGTCCTTGGAGTTCTCGTCCATGACGATGAACTTATCCTTGGGGGAGCGGCCGGTGTAGATACCGGTCATGACGTTGACAGCGCCCAGCTCGCTGACCTGGCCCTTCTCGTAGCCTTCCAGTTCGGGCTTGGTCTCCTCGTCGAACAGCTGCTCGTAAGAGGGATTGTACACGATCTCGGTCGTGCCGGTGATACCATACTTGCTCAGATCCAACTTTGCCATGATACTTATACCTCTTCTTTCGTTCAGGTCATCGCCCAGACACCAGCGGTAAGCTGTCCTCAGCCAAAAGGACACCGCAAAAGGACGACGAAAAGAAATACAGATGCGTATTCTCCTGTATACCATTATACATAAATTGGGGCCGAAATCAACCGGCGGAGCGGTTTTCTTCGGGTAAAAGCAACAAATCTTATTAAGAATCCGGGGTATTTGAGACAGTTTCGTAAAAATCCGGGCCTGTTTGCCTGCACAAATTAAAGATTTTATGCCAAAAACAAATCTTTGATAAAATTTTGTCGATTTGGGATACAAGGGGCGGAAAACAGGAGAGAAGAGGCTGCAATTTTGGGCCGCGAAAAAACGTATTATAAGTAGAGACACAAAATATTTGTGGATATTTTGCGATTTATCTGGAAAAAACGCACGACTTATGATATACTGAGTCGATCTGACCCGCGGCCATGAGCCGCCAGCATGGAGAAACAACGACGATGAAGACGCTTTACATATTTCTTACCCGCTCCGGCACCCTGCTCTCGAACCTCGTGTACAGCCTGACCGGTGCGCAGTACACCCACGTCTCCCTCGCCTTCGACGAGGACCTGAGCACCCTCTACAGCTCTACCCGCAAGAATGGTTATACCATGTTCCCCGCAGGTCCCAGCCGGGAGTACCTGAACCGGGGCGTGTTCCTCATGCGGGAGAACATCCCCTGCGCCCTCTACGCGCTGGAAGTGACTGACGAAGCCTACACCCGCGCCAAGCGCCGCACCCAGCACATGATGCACCACGGGAAGCTCTACCGCTTCAATTCGCTGGGTCTGCTGCTCTGCTGGATGCATATCCGCTGGCAGCGCCGTCGGCATTATTTCTGCTCCCAGTTCGTCAGCGAGGTGCTCCAGAAGAGCGGTGCGCTGGAGCTGCCAAAGCCCAGCACCCTCATGCACCCCAGCGATTACACCGAGCTGCCCGAGCTGCGCTGCCTCTACCGCGGTACGCTGGCCGGCCTGCCCCAGCGCCAGAGCATGGAGCTGGGCGAGGTGGAGAGCGTCATGGGCCTTTACCTGAACGTCCTTCTGGGGGCTGTGAAGGGCAGAGTGCGTCGGCTGTTCTGATTTTTTCGAAATTTTTGCTGAAAAATTGAAAATGCCTGTTGACAAAGCGGGTGCGCTGTGCTAAAATAATCGAGTCGGGAACAACACCCGATGCAATGGTAGTATGGCCCGTTGGTCAAGCGGTTAAGACAGAGGCCTCTCACGCCTTTAACATCGGTTCGATTCCGGTACGGGTCACCATTTTATAGTAGTAAAACGGCCACGCGCCGTTTTATATAGATGCCTCTTTAGCTCAGTCGGTTAGAGCACCTGACTGTTAATCAGGGTGTCGCCTGTTCGAGTCAGGCAAGAGGCGCCAGTAAAGCGATGGAAGTTTTCCATCGCTTTTTCTTTTTTATCCGTTCCGGTGCGGCTTTTGTTGACAGGGAAAGCGGCGGGGGATATACTTATAAAAAATGAACCTCTCAGGCCGCCTGCGGCGTCCAGCTCTCCTGATAGGAGAGCCCTTGGCAAAACCGAAAACTTACCCTTTTCGCCAGAGCCTCCCCTATCAGGGGAGGTGGCACAGCGTCAGCTGTGACGGAGAGGCTGAGGAAAAATGCGCCTGATGAAAAAGGAGAAAAGTATGAAACAGATCATTCTGACGGGCGACCGCCCGACGGGCCGGCTCCATGTCGGCCACTATGTCGGCTCTCTGAAGGAGCGTGTCCGGCTGCAGAACTCGGGCAAGTTCGACGAGATCTATATCATGATCGCTGACGCACAGGCCCTCACCGACAACGCTGACAACCCGGAGAAGGTGCGCCAGAACGTCCTGCAGGTCGCTCTGGACTATCTGGCCGTGGGCATCGACCCCGCCAAGGCACACATCTTCATCCAGTCCATGGTGCCGGAGCTGACCGAGCTGAGCTTCTATTATATGAACCTCGTCACCGTCTCCCGCCTGCAGCGCAACCCCACCGTCAAGGCCGAGATCCAGCAGAAGAACTTCGAGTCCAGCATCCCGGTGGGCTTCTTCACTTACCCCATCAGCCAGGCTGCGGACATCACCGCCTTCAAGGCCACTACCGTCCCCGCAGGCGAGGACCAGCGCCCCATGATCGAGCAGTGCTGCGAGATCGTCCATAAGTTCAACGCCGTCTACGGTGAGACTCTGGTGGAGCCGGAGATCGTTCTGCCCCAGAACAGCGCCTGCCTGCGCCTGCCCGGCACCGACGGCAAGGCCAAGATGAGCAAGAGCCTCGGCAACTGCATCTACCTCTCCGACGAGCCCGAGGACATTAAGAAGAAGATCATGTCCATGTACACCGACCCGAACCACCTGCGCGTGCAGGACCCCGGCAAGGTGGAGGGAAACCCCGTCTTCATCTATCTGGATGCATTCAGCCGCCCGGAGCACTTTGCCGAGTTCCTGCCCGAGTACCAGAACCTCGACGAGCTGAAGGCACACTATCAGCGCGGCGGTCTGGGCGACGTGAAGGTGAAGAAGTTCCTGAACAGCGTCATGCAGGCCGAGCTGGAGCCCATCCGCAACCGCCGCAAGGAGTGGGAGCAGCGCCTGCCCGAGGTCGTGGAAATTCTGAAGGAAGGCAGCGCTGTGGCCGAAAAGACCGCCGCCGCCACCCTCGCCGAAGTGCGTAAGTCCATGAAAATTGATTACTTTGCGGATGATAATCTGCTGAAATAACAAGGCGTAAATAAAAATCCCCTCTGCCAGACGGCGGAGGGGATTTTTTGTATCTTACGTTACAGCTTACAGGCTGCGGTTCTTGATCTCAGAAGTGACCTTTGCGATGAACTCATCCACTTCCATCGTGGTGGTCTCGCCCTTGCGGTCACGGACGGAGACGTTGCCGGCCTCGGCTTCCTTGGCGCCCAGGACCAGCATATAAGGCACACGGTCCACCTGCTGTGCAGCGCGGATCTTGTAGCCGATCTTCTGGTTGTCGTCGTCCAGAGCCACACGGATACCGGCCTCCACCAGCTTCTCGGTGATGGCCTCGGAATACTCGAGAGTCTTCTCGGAGACGGGCAGAACCTTGACCTGAACAGGAGCCAGCCAGGTGGGGAACTTGCCCTTGGTCTCCTCGATGAGGTAGGCCATGAAGCGGTCGAGAGAACCGAGGATTGCACGGTGCAGGACAACAGGGGTCTTCTCGGTGCCGTCCTTGTCCACATAGGTCAGGTGGAACTTTGCGGGCAGGCAGAAGTCCAGCTGGCAGGTGGACAGGGTGTACTCAGCGCCGACAGCGGGCTTGACGTTGACGTCCAGCTTCGGGCCGTAGAAAGCAGCCTCGCCGATCTCCTCGGTGAAGTGGATGCCCAGCTCAGTCAGGACCTCGCGCAGAGCGTTCTCGGCGTGGTTCCACATCGCGTCGTCGTCGTGATACTTCTTCTTATCGGCAGGGTCACGCAGGGACAGAACGCAGCGGTAATCGGTGATGTTGAAATCCTTGTAGGTCTCGAAGATGAGGTTGCAGACATCAGCGACTTCGCTCTTGATCTGCTCCGGAGTGCAGAACAGGTGAGCGTCGTTCTGGCAGAAATGACGGCCGCGCTCGATGCCCTTCAGGGTGCCGGAGGACTCATAGCGGAAGTCGTGTGCGATCTCGCCGATGCGCATGGGCAGGTCGCGGTAGGAGTGGGGACGGTTTGCGTAGATCATCATGTGATGGGGGCAGTTCATCGGGCGCAGGACGTAGCTCTCGCCCTCCATCTCCATGGCGGGGAACATATTCTCGCGGTAGTGGTCCCAGTGGCCGGAAGTCTTGTACAGATTCACGGTGCCGATGCAGGGAGTCATGACGTGCAGATAGCCGCGGGCGCGCTCCTTCTCCTTGATATAGTTCTCCAGCTCCTGCCAGACCGTGTAGCCTGCGGGCAGGAACATGGGCAGACCGCGGCCAACCAGGTCGTCGGTCATGAACAGGCCCATCTCCTTGCCGATCTTGCGGTGGTCGCGCTCACGGGCCTCCTGCTGCTCCTTCTCCCAGGCGTCCAGCTCCTCCTGATTGTGGAAAGCCACGCCGTTGATGCGGGTCAGCATCTTGTTCTCTTTGTCGTTCTTCCAGTATGCACCGGACTGCTGGGTGATCTTGAAGGCCTTCAGAGCCTTGGTGTAGGTCAGGTGAGGTCCGATGCACATATCGACGTACTCGCCCTGCTGGAAGAAGCTGAACTCGGTCTCGTCGGCCAGGTCAGCCATGTGCTCGACCTTATAGTTCTCGTGGCGCTCTTCCATCAGCTTGACGGCCTCTGCGCGGGGCAGGATGAAGGGCTTGATGGCCAGATTCTCTTTGGTGATCTTGCGCATCTCCTTCTCGATGTTGGCCAGGTCTTCGTCGGTCAGCTTGGTGTCGCCGAGGTCAACGTCGTAGTAGAAGCCGTTCTCGGTGGCGGGGCCGAAGGCGAAGTCGGCCTCCGGGTAGAGGCGCTTGATGGCCTGAGCCATGACGTGGGCTGCGGTGTGACGGATGACGTGCAGTTCCTGGTCCTGCGGGCACTCGTCCACATGACCGTCCTTATAGATGATCTTCATGGTGTTACTCCTTCTTGACATGAAAAATGCGTTTGGTATAACAAAAAAGACGCTTCACCCCGCATTTGCTCTACGGGATGAAGCGCCTTTGAAAGATCCAACTGCGTTCCACGGTTCCACCCGAATTGCGTGCTGCTGCACGCCACTCGCTGTGCTGTAACGGGCGCACCCGGCAGAGGTTCTCCTCTGCACTCTGCGGTGGTAGAAGTCCGGCACATGGCAGGCTGCTTGCAGCGCGTCCTTCCGGACGGCAGCCCTCTCTGCGGCATGGAGAACGGGACTTCGGTTTGTCCGCATCATCGTTTTGGGACATTTGATTTTGACGCACCGGCGGCAGAAAACCTGCGCACACTGCGCATCACAGGATGAAACTACAGATGATTGTAGCACGGGGCGCAGAAAAAATCAAGGGCTGTGCGCTGGAAAATGAAAGAGAATCAGTGGTGCAGCCGCTTCCCCCAGCTCTCCGTATACTCCGACAGAAGCTTCTCCGTCACAAAGAGCTGGCTGCTGTAGAGGCCGTGGGTGCCGGAGAGCATATAGCAGACGCCGCAGCCCAGCGCGATCAGCTCCAGCCCCACGCCGCCGAACAGCTCATAGGCCAGCAGGATGGAGGGGATAAGCGTATTGCTCGCGCCGCAGAACACCGAAACGAGGCCTACGGCGGCGGAGAACCCGGCGGGCAGGCCCAGCAGCGGGCCGAATGCACAGCCGAAGGTCGCACCGATGTAGAAGCTGGGGACGACCTCGCCGCCCTTGAAGCCCGCCGAGAGGGTCAGGGCAGTCAGCAGCATCTTGCAGATAAAGTCCCACGGCAGGGCCTGTCCCTGCTCCACGGCGGCAGTGATGACGCCCATGCCCGCGCCGTTGTAGCGGCCCACGCCCATCAGGTAGGAGAGGGCCACCACGGCAGCACCGCCCACGACGGCACGCACCCAGGGGTTTGGCAGGCGGCGGGGCATTTCGTGCTCCATGGTGTGGAGCAGCCAGCAGAATATCCGGGCCACCAGCGCACAGGCGACACCCAGCACAGCCACCAGCAGAGTAGAATCAATGGAAAGCGCCGGTGCGGTCAGCTCAAAATGGGTAGGAGAGATGCCGCAGGCCAGCGAGACGCCGTAGGCGATGAGGGCAGCGGCGAAGCCGGGGACAAAGGCCACCGAGAACGCGAGGCCCACGTCCTCCACCATGATGCCGAAGAGGGTCGCCGACAGCGGCGTGCCGAACAGTGCCGAGAAGAACGCCGCCATGCCGCAGGCCGTGGCCGTGCGGCGGTCGTGGTCGGAGAAGCGGAAGAGCTTTGCGATGTTGTAGCCGATGCTTCCGCCCATCTGCAAAGCCGCGCCCTCGCGTCCGGCCGAGCCGCCGCAGAGGTGGGTGAGCACCGTGCCGAAGAAGATGGCCGGCACCAGCAGCGGGCTGACGCTTTCGCCGCTGTGGACGGCGCGGATGACGTTGTTCGTCCCCATCCCCTCGCAGCCCGTCACCTTATAGAGTGCCACGATGGCAAGACCTGCCACCGGCAGCAGCCAGAGCAGCCAGATGTGCTCGGCCCGCCACTCGGTGACGTGCTCCACGGCCAGGTGGAACGCTGTGCCGACGGCACCGCAGACGAGGCCGGTGGGGACGGCCAGCAGCAGCCAGCGGGCCAGGATGGCCGCGACGGCCCGGAAGGAATAAAGCTCCTTTTTCAAAAATTCTTTCATGATAACACTCCTGTGTTTTTTATATCCTGCCCACAAAGATAGCACGACGGACAGGCGCTGTCAAGAAACGCCAAAGCCCCGCTCCCTTGTGCGAAGGAGCGGGGCTTTGAGCTGTGTTTGGAATTATCAGAAAAAAGGAAAAAGGAGAACAATATATCCACGCCGTCTCGGCGGGATAGCGATGAAATCAGGGGGACGCTTACTCCACGTCCTGCAGGGCGGCAAAGTCCTCTTCGCCGGTGCGGATCTTGACCACGCGGGTCACGTTGTAGACAAAGATCTTGCCGTCGCCGATGTGGCCGGTGTAAAGTGCCTTCTTGGCGGCCTCCACCACGGAATCGACCGAGATCTTGGAGACGATGACCTCGACCTTGATCTTCGGCAGGAGGGTACTGTCCACAGGCACACCGCGGTATTTTTCAGTGGTGCCTTTCTGGATGCCGCAGCCCATGACCTGGGTGACCGTCATGCCGGTAACGCCCAGATCGTTGAGGGCGCTCTTGAGCTGGTCGAACTTGGAAAGCTTTGCAATGATGGACACTTTGTGCATCCCGGTGTCGTAGATGCCGTCGTGGATGACAGCAGGCTCACGCACCACAGGCACAGCGGCGTCCATCTGCTTTGCAGAAGCTTTGGAAGCGTCGTCCTCGCCGAGGTCAGTGTTCTCGTTGGGGACCATGGCGGCAGAGTTTGCATCGGAGATGGCGAAACCGGCATAAGCGGAAGCCAGACCGTGCTCGTGGATGTCCAGACCGTCGATCTCCACCTCAGCGGGAACGCGGAGGCCGATGGTCTTGTCGATGACTTTGAAGATGACGAACATGACGGCCAGAACATAGGCGTCCACCACGATGAGCCCCAGCAGCTGGATGCCCAGCTGGCTCAGACCGCCGCCGTAGAACAGGCCCTTGCCGACACCGTTGCCGCCGTCGGAGAAGAGGCCCACGGCAATGGTACCCCAGACGCCGTTTGCAAAGTGGACGGACACCGCGCCCACGGGGTCGTCGATCTTTGCAATGTTATCGAAGAACTCGACGCTCAGCACCACGAGGATGCCGGCGACGAAGCCGATGATGAAAGCACCAAAGGGCGAAACGGTGTCGCAGCCTGCGGTGATGGCCACCAGACCGGCCAGAGAGCCGTTGAGCGTCATGGAGACGTCGGGCTTGCCGTAGCGCTTCCAGGTAAAGAGCATGGTCACGCAGGTAGAAACTGCTGCCGCGAGGTTGGTGTTGAAGCAGACCAGACCGGTCAGGGTCATGGTCTCATCGGTGGAAAGGCTCAGGGAAGAGCCGCCGTTGAAGCCGAACCAGCAGAACCAGAGGATGAACACGCCCAGCGCACCGGCGGTCAGGTTGTGGCCGGGGATGGCGTGGGGCTTGCCGTCCTTGTCGT
>OGOL01001056.1_pt1 | contig 28277 bp, 18 predicted proteins | sample 1552641 | NCBI WGS metagenome assembly OGOL01 (sample SAMEA2580140, study PRJEB22360) | human gut metagenome | biome: human gut; feature: human-associated habitat; material: faeces | place: Denmark | collected 2008/2010 | reverse complement strand
GGCGTTACTGGCGTTGGCATTCACCGAACCATCGCCCCATTTCGGCCCGCAGCCAACATTGATCGCCACAAGTATCGCCACGGTCACTACGGCGGCAATAATCACGCGTGCCAGTCGTTTCTTATTCAAATCAGCCTCTTCCGGTTGCGTCGGCTGCGTCGGATTGGTCGACAGTGCCGCCGTGGTGGACGCGACGCCGGCAACTCCAGCATCGCCTTTCGTGGCTGCGGCTCAGTCCGTGCCATTGGTGCTGTTATTGCCACTGGCCGTTCCGTCAGTTCCGTCACCGCCATCGGTGGCCGTGGATTCGTCGGCCTTCTGCAGGGCCTGCTTGAACTGCTTGGCCTGCTTGTCATACTCGGCTTTCGCGGCTTTGGCTTTGCCGATGGTGGAGGAGGTGTCGGCGGCACAGCTCAGCGTTTTCGGAGCGGTGACTTCCGTCTGGTGAAGTTCGGCAAGCTTGTCGAGGTCGTAAGACTTGTCAAAACTGGTGAACGCTTCGGAGATTTTTGCCTTCAGCTGGAACGCTTTCGAATAAGAGGTGTTCATGGCCGTGACGGCTTCCTTGCAGTCGTTTAGCGCGGCCAGGTCACGCATTTGCTGCGACGTACGTATGCCTGTGAATCCGAAAATCGCACCCAGAACGACAACTACGACGACTACGGTGATAATGATCTGGCGGTAGAAGCGCTTTACATGCTGGTTCGTCCAAGCGTCGCCATCGCTGATGCCTTGCGCTATGACCTCGTCGAACGGGCCTTGCGGTTGACGGGATTCGTTGGATTTAACGGATCCGTCTGCTTCGAGTGATTGCTGATCGCTGGTCTCGGACGTGTCGCCACTGACGATTGTGCGTGTTCCGGTTGCGTTGGTGTCGATCGCGTTGGTGTCGGCTGCGCTGCTGCTGGTAGCGGCGTCAATACCGTCGGCAGAAGTGTCGGGCGTTGTGCTTCCGGCAATTGTTCTCGGTGCGCGTGACGAGGTATTTTCCTCGCTTGGCTTCGTGCCGTGCCGTGCCATAACCCCTCCAGAATCTGCCTGCTATTCTGTGATCCTCGGTGCCGGCTTCCGGTCCTGGTCAATGCTGACCGTGCCGAGTGCCCACCTGAAATGCCAATATACAGCGTACGATACCCGTTCGTCCCCGATTTACCGCATTCGTGTTGCCTCATATGATGCACGTGGCCATTCTTCAACTTCTGCATGCTTGCCGGAACTTCTTAAAATTTTTGAGAAGTGCTGTGCTGGGGTTGCGGGGTGCGGTTAGAGTTGGCGATTAGGGCGTTCGCGCCGAATATTTGGGGCTGATGACTTTATTCAAGAGAGGCTGACGAATGGTTTCGCCACATCATGTTTTGAAGATTACGACTGCGCTGTCTGCGGTTGCGTTGACGGCTTCCGTTGCGGTTGCGCCGGCTTACGCATTGCAGGATATTGCGATTGAGGATGCTGTTGCGCAGAGCGGTCCCGTTACTGCAGATAATGGCGTTGTTATGCAGTCTGACGATCAGCCGGATGATCAGACGGGCGATCAACAATCGCAAGACAGCATGCCTGACAATCCGAATGCGAAACTTCCGGATACCGTCAGTGGCGAGATTTCTGACGATGCAACTGTAGTTTCGGAAGACCTGGCCGTTACCCCCGAAGGTGAGGTTAAGAATATTGAAACCGGCGAAACCGTGACCGATGCGACACTGGTCGGTACGCAGGATCAGCAGCCGGATCCGCTCGCCAAAACCAACGGCGAATCCTTCATTCCGGTAAGTGCGGAAGATGTCAAAAATGCTGTAGCCGACGCGAACGTACAGCTCTCCAAATTCGAAAGCAATGAATACGGCGCGCACTGGGGCACTTACAACAATACGAAAGCCTTCTTCGACTATCAGAACAACCTGTTCGTGCAGCAAGCCAAAGGCGTGATTGACGTTTCCGAATGGCAAGGCGACATCGACTGGGCCAAAGCGAAAGCCGACGGCGTGGAAGGCGTGATCATCCGCCTCGGCTACGGTTGGGGCAACAATGCTGACAAGAAAGCACAACGTAACATTTCCGAATGCAAGCGACTCGGCATCCCGTTCGGCATTTACTGGTATTCCTACGCGGACACTCCGTCGATTGCCAAAGAAGAAGGTGCCGACGTGGTCGCCAAACTCAAGCAATTCGGTGTGAATCCGAGCGATCTGGCGTACCCCGTGTATTACGACCTGGAAAAGTGGACCTGGGAGGGGCATCAGCCGCCCACCGACCCGAACGTGTACAACGATATCGTCAACAATTGGTACAGCGCACTGCAGTCCGCTGGATACAAGAACCTGAGCGTCTACTCGTACACCAGCTATCTGCAAGGCCCGCTGAAACATGCCGACATTTACGCTAAAACCACGTGGGTGGCGCAGTACGGCGCTCGCATGGGATTTGACTCGTTCCCGACCGACAGTCGCGGATGGCAATACACCAGTTCCGGCAAAGTGGACGGCATCAGTGGCAATGTGGATATGAATGCGTTTGGAAATAAGGAGTTTGTGAATGGCGGGAGTAGCAATGATTTACAAGCGGTTATTGATGTACGCAAAATGACTGCAGTTACCATTCCGAATGGCAATTATTACATTAATGTTCGTTCCAAAGTCGCGTCCAGTGTTGATATTCCTGGTGGAAGTGCTGCAGATTCCACCGCCATTCAGTTGTATTCCGGTAACGGTTCCAAGGCTCAGCAGTTCACTTTTACTAGGCAGTCTGATGGGAGCTACGAGATCGTCAATGTGAATTCCGGCAAGGCTTTGGACGTGCGTAATGGTGTCGCTGAGAATAACGTTATAGTGCAACAGTATTCTCGAAATAATTCCCAGGCTCAACGATGGTTTATTCGTGATTCTGGAGCGGGATATTATTTGCAATCCGCTCTCGGTAATTGGGTTCTGGATTTGAGCGGTGGAAATACTGCGAATGGTGCTGCGATTCGGCTGTATACGCCAAATGGCACTGCTTCACAGCTGTTTGTTGTTTCGTCAAGCGATGTCAATATAGCTACTGGAGTATCGATGATTATCACTTCGGTTGCGAATAAAAAACTTGTCACGGATGTGACGGGTGCGTCAACGGCGAACGGGGCGCGAGTTCAGCTTTATTCAAGTAATAATACGAACGCCCAGAAATATCGATTTGAATCAATTGGCAACGGAACTTACAAGATCGTCAATGTTAATTCGGGCAAGGTGCTGGATGTATCTAGCGGATCCACTGTTAATGGAGCGGCGCTGCAGCAATATACGAGTAATAACACTGTTGCTCAGCAGTGGACGGTGCGGAATTACGGCAGTAGCAAGATTGCGTTGGTGTCGGTGAACGCCAACAAAGCTGTCGATATTCCAGGTGGCAATGCTGTGCAGCAGGCTCAGTTGCAGCTTTATTCGCCGAATGGCACTGTTGCTCAGCAATGGTTGGTTGCAAAGGCGCCGTTGACGCTGCGCGAACGTTTGAACGAAACCGCAGCCAAGCATAGGCAAGATCTGCCGGACGGTATGTACACGTTCGGATCGAAGCTTAATACGTCTATGAAGATGGATGTAAGCGGCGCTTCCCGTTCAAATTATGGAAACGTGCAGATCTGGGCAGGTAATGGTACCAATGCTCAGAAGTGGAAAGTAACGCATGATTCCAACGGTTATGTGACCTTGACCAGTGTGAACTCCGGCAAAGTGTTGGATGTGAATGGCGGCGTATCTGCCAACGGAACCAACGTGCAACAGTACGATTCCAATGGAACATACGCTCAGAAGTGGATAGCTGTCAAAAACTCCGATGGCTCATACACGTTCCAGTCGGCGCTCGCGGAAAACGCGGTGTTGGATGTGAATGGTGGTTCCAGCGCAAACGGCACTAACGTTCAGTTGTATACTTCCAACGGAACAAATGCCCAAAAGTGGGTGAAGTAGCGATACCTAATGAATAAATGAGGGCTTGATTCCGAATGTCTGTTGGAGCCAAGCCCTTTTAATGATGTTGAGAGGTCACTTTCCTTGGCGCTTCATCAACGCAAAGCGGTTGGCATCAACGATGAATGCCTTGCGATCATTCTTTGCCATGACGTCAAGGATGATTCCTGTAACAATCAAAAGAAGACCTGCTATAACAAGCATTACCGCGCCGATGAGCGTGGGGAAGCGTGCGACCATGCCGGTGTGCATGAAGTCGATGCCTACGCTGCCGCAAAGAATTAGACCGACGATGCCGACGATTAGGCCGAGACCGCCAAAGAACGGCAGTGGCTTGTATTCGCGGATCATGCGGAAGATGGTGCTCATCACTTTGATGCCGTCGCCAACGGTATCAAGTTTGCTGACGGAACCTTCAGGACGATCGCGGTACTGAATCGGCATCTCGAAAAGACGGAGATTGTTGTTCAACGAGTGGATGGTCATTTCAGTTTCGACCTCAAAGCCGCGCGACAGCACTGGATAGGTCTTTACAAAAGTGAAGGAAAAAGCTCGGTATCCAGTCATAATGTCGGTTACATGCGCGCCGAACAATCCATTGATGAATCCGCGCACGAGCCTATTGCCGAAGTTGTGGAATGGGCGTTTGTTTTCTTGGAAGTACGTGGAGCTCAGACGGTCTCCAATCACCATGTCGTAGCCTTCAAGAATCTTGTCGACCATAGCAGGTGCTGCGTCAGCCGGATACGTATCGTCGCCGTCAGACATGATGTACACGTCAGCATCAATATCTTCGAACATGGCTCGAATGACATTGCCCTTGCCTTGGCGCGGTTCCTTACGCACGATAGCGCCTTCTGCGGCAGCGATCTCTGCAGTGCGATCAGTGGAATTATTGTCGTAAACGTAGATGTCTGCTTGTGGCAAAGACGCTTTGAAATCACGAACGACCTTGCCGATGGTCACTTCCTCGTTATAGCAAGGAAGCAGCACAGCAACGGAGGGGTTTGGATTCTTTTCGAGCATGTAAGACACTATAGCCTCCGCTATGGTCGGAGAAAGGTAGGACTCTGCTTAAATGGCGATTTAAACACTGATTGTCTTTTTGGAGATGAAGCCCAGTACGGGGATTCTTTATTCAGAGAGTCATGTGTGTAGTCTAAATTTTGTTTTTGCAATAGTGGATTGATCGGTACTAAGAAATGATTCTATATGGGAAAACGTATAGTTGGGTATGATGTTGCGAAGAGCATTGCGATGTTTTTTGTGGTTTTGTTACATTTCGCTTTTTATACCAGATACTATTCTGGCGGACTTGCGGGCACTGCAGTAACCACACTGTGCGTAATCTGTGTGCCACTTTTCTTCGCTGTCAATGGCGCACTTTTGTTGCCGAGAACTTTTGATGTTAAAAAACATTATAAAAAAACATGCACCGTTGTTGCGATTGTGAGCATATGGAAACTGCTTATTGCAGCTTTCTTTGTTTATGTGGATGGCTCTCATTCTGTTGGAGTAAAGAATTTAGTCGTTTTTCTATTTGGTGGAGGGTTTGGGGAATACCCAGTTGGGTATTTTTGGTTTATGAACGCTTTGATTGCGGTCTATCTGATATATCCACTGATTAAAATAGCTTTCGATTCGAATGATAAATCTGCTATGGGTTGCCTATTGGCGGTTATTTTTTGTTTTTCTGTCGGGAAAGATACCGTACGAGTTATATTGCAGATGTTAGGTTCAGTCAGTCATCATGATTTTGCGTCAGTCCTTGATGGTGTAGGTCAATTTTATATTTTCGGCGATTATGGATATGTGCTTATGTATTTCGTAATTGGTGGTCTTATAGGCGCATCTGTAAGTCGTGCTGGGGGACATTGTCTTGATAGGTTTAGGTTGCAGCCAACGGTTGCATTGTTAGCTGTTCTTCTGTGTTATATTGTAACTTTTGCTATTCAGAGATATCAGCATGCTGTACAAGGAACGAATTTAACGGTGGATCATGGTTATTGGCTTTTCCCAACGTTTCTCGCCACTATCTTAGTGCTGCAATTGCTTGTCAATGTGAAAATGGAGGGTGGTGTAGCAGCTGTATCGAAAGTTGTAGGTGCGAATACTTTTGGTATTTATATGCTTCATATGATTGGACTAGTTCTGATGAGTCGACTGCAAGTTTTGCCTGTTTTCTCGTGTTTGGGTAATATGAATTCCATCCTTGTGACGCTGATGAATATTGTCATGGCGCTGTTTGTTTTTCTCGGGTGTCTTATTGTTTCCGTGTTATTGAGGCGGATACCTGTCGTTGGGCGTCTCTTTTCTCTATAAAAAAATTGAATGGGAGTCTCATGATTAAAAACAATCGTATAGGTCTTCGAATCGTTATTCCTGTGATACTGGGCATCATGTTTGCCTTCGGGGATGATGCGTCCAACTCCGAAGGGAAGATTCTGACTTTAAAAACCGCCTTCTTTTACAAAGCTTTACTTTTCTGCCTGCTTTTTGTGTTTCTTTTTATTGCTGTTGACTCAGCAGTGGAAAAGATGAAATGGAACGCTCTTGAGGAGAATCGCGAAGCGAGGTTTCTGAGGTATGAGTGGACAATCAAAAGTGTTCTGAAGAATGCGGTAATTATTTTTATCTGCTGGTTCCCTTATATCTTTTTTCTTTTCCCTGGAGTGTATTGGTCTGATACTTCTAAGCAATTGTTGATTCATTATGGTGTAGAAGAGTTTACTGATCATCATCCGTTTGCCTTGACATACCTGTTTGGGGCTTTTGCAGATTTTGGAGAACAAACTTTCGGAAATCCAATATTGGGACTGTACTGCCTAATCGTATTACAACTGATTGCTGCGATTATGCTTCTCTCTGTGACTGTGCTGTATACGCATAAGATGGGGCTTAGCAGAAGAGCGTGTCATGTGGAACTTGCTTTTTTTGCGCTGTTCCCTGTGTTCCCTGTAATGTTTTGCTCTCTTGCGAAAGACACGATTTCGGTTCTGTTTCTTATGGCTTTTTGTCTTCTTTTTGTCGAAGTAATTAGGACAAAAGGCGATATTGCGACTAATCCTTGGGTCATTAGTGGGCTGTTTCTTTGTGGATTGCTTACGTGCTTAACGAAGAAGGCGGGGGTGTATGTTGTCGTTCCTTCGCTTGTTCTTGCTTTCTTGATGGTTCTTTCAAAAAAAGCGAAGGCAATCTTGATTTCAGTAGGGATGGCGGTAGCTGTTATCATGCTGATCTTAATTCCTAAATGTATCATGCCTGCACTTGGTGTTGAGCCTGGCGGAAAGCAAGAAAGCATTCCTTTCGCTATTCAGCAGGTCGCACACGATATCAAATACAACGGTGATGATATGACCGAAGACGAGAAGGGGTTGGTGTCTGATTTCCTGACCATCGATTATTCGAAAATAGCTGATAGCTATGATCCTCAAATTGTTGATTCAGTGAAGGGAACAAAGCTTAAGGATGAAAGCCTTTTTGGCGACTTTATCAAGCTGTGGATCAAAAAAACTGTGGAACACCCGCTTGGGCATTTCGAATCATGGATTGGCCTTGTTAAGGGTTGGTTTGGATTCCAAAACAATGATGGCTCTCCTAACTATATGGTAGTTTGCACAGAATCTGCTTGGTATTACGATCCAATAATGAAGTATGTTCCGCAATGGCCTGTTAAAGCTTCAAAGAGCGATATGGCACGCTCCATATACAACATGGAACAGAGTGTGCCTGTTGTCAACGTACTTTTTTCCAGATCTTTGTGGGCTTCTATTCTTCCATGCTTGATGCTTTTCTTTGCGCTGAGGCCAGAGAAGGGCAAGCTAGGTCGTGTGGCGTCCATGATGCCGGTAGATATGTCCTTTGTGTATTTGTTGTTGGTGCCGGTATCTGGCATGGGAGGTGAACCTACCAGATACGTTCTGCAGATGATTTGTGTTGCGCCACTTTTCTTGACTTTAATAGCTAAGAGCCGAAGTCAAGAGAACGTAGAAGAATAGTGGGCGTTGCTGGTGGCGTAGAGAAATCTATGCCACCAGCAGTGTGCTTCTAATAGGTTGATTTATTTGCGTTGGACGATATTGGAGAACGCTGGAGGACACAAGGATGACTGTGGTTCAAAAGGGCATGAAGCGGCGTGTGCCACTTGTTGTTTTGGCGATGATCTGTGGTTTTCTAGCGTCGCTGGTTGACTTCATTCGTCAGAATGATCAGTTGGTTCTGGCTCCGCGCATGCTTTGGTATACGCTCATAATCGCAATCCTCTTCTTCCTTTTTGTGTTGCTTTTAGAGTGCGTGCTGGCTTGGTTGAATCGGGAGCCTGAAACGTATCGAAACGTTTCGTGTAAGTTGCGGGAGATCTTCTCTTTTAAGACATCGAAGAAACAGTTTGCGTTAATTGCGGTTGTGTTGGTGCTGTGCTGGCTTCCGTATCTGATTGTTACTTATCCGGGTGTCATCTGGTATGACACTGAGCAGCAACTGCTCCAATGGAATGGCCAGCCGAATACTTTTACTGATGGTCACTATCTCTCTGATCACCATCCTGTTTTCGACACTATGATATTTGGTACTTTTCTGCGATTAGGAGCGTTTTTCGGCTCGGCTGATCGAGGGTTGTACCTAGGGTGCATAGTTATCGAACTGGTCACCATTGCAGCTCTTGCGTCAATGATTCTTTACTGTCGTCACATTGGCGCTGGATGGCGATTCTGTTTTGCTGAAATGATTTTCTTTGCGGTATTCCCTTTTACTGCGCTGTTTTCCATGACGATGGTCAAAGATTCGTTGTTCATGCCGTTTTTTATCTGGTTTGCCATGATATTTGTTGAAGCGGTAAGAACTCAGGGAGTATTACTCAAACAGCCTCAATTTTTTACGGCGTTTTTACTGACTGCGCTTTTGATGGGGCTTACGAAAAAAACTGGCGTCTACATCGTGCTTATATGCTGTATTATCTTATTTTTTGCAGTATCTTCGATTATTCGTAAGCGTGTTGTTGGTGTTTTTACTGTCGTTATATCGGTATTTATGATACTGATGCCGAAAATTGTTTTCCCTGTATTCCATATACAGGAAGGTGGAAAACAAGAGATGCTTGCTGTTCCGTTGCAGCAATCCGCGTTACTGGTGAAGCGGCATGAAAATGATGTTTCGAGACAGGATCTAGAGGTTATCTACAAAATTCTGGGTGATGATGTAGCCGACCGGTACCAATGGTGGGCATCGGACAATGTGAAAGGTTATTCTTGGGATTCTCAGAATGATCAATATTTAGGTCAATATGCGATTGCTTGGATCCATGGGCTGGCATCTCATCCGGAAACATATGCTGAAGCGTATGTCGCTTTGCAGGAGGCTTGGCTGGGCATTCCTTCACCTACTGATTCGAATGCTGGTGATTTAGTAATGCAGACGTACGCTTTAGGAAGCGATCATTATGCGTTACCTGATTCGGTGAAATTAGGGCTATGCTTTAGTGGCTTCAAAAATGCAGTGCAGAAACTTCAGGAAACGATTAATGATCACATAGCGCGAGCTCCAATAGTGAATCTATTGTGCTCGCGTGCGGTGTGGTCGACATGGATATTCGTGTTTGTTCTCTACGAGTGTATACGTCGTAAAAAGCGACATTGCTCGTGGCTGGCACCTTATGTTGTCACGTTCCTGTTTCTATGGATTTCACCGGCTACCGTGACCATAGAAGGCATGAGATATCTCATACCAATGGTTATGATTGCGCCGCTCATGCTTGGAATGCTCGGGGCTGGTGAGCAAGCAAACAGCGCACAGGCAGCTGAGGATGAGCGGTAAAGCGAGAATAAATTTAAAGCCGGTGAAAGGCAGTATTAATGCTTTTCACCGGCTTTAGATTTGGTGTTAATTAGCGTCGGCCTCGTGCTGTTCGTCCGATTGACTTGAGGAGTTCCCTCCGGCGCGACCCAATCGGCATGATTGGGTCGATGATTTTACGAATTGGGTTATCTTCACCCACTGCGCGAGGCGGCTTGGCTGGCGTGACGATGACAGGAGTTTTCGGTGCCGTAGCCTTTACCACACGCTTCAACAAACGCTCATAGAATGGTGTTTCACGCGCATAACGCCAGTAAATGGAAGCGAAATCGCAATCCGGATCAGTCCACGGCTTCTGGAAACCGGCATAGTGGATGATCTGCGGGTTGTTACGCGACTTCATGTATGCATCGTAGATGTCGTTTGGCGCTTGTACGAAGAGGTTGCCGACACGTCCGCCGCAATCGTGAACCACATTCCACTCCCACGGCAAATACAGTACTTCTCCCTCACAATGTGCGTTAAGCACATCCTGATCGTTATAGATGAACGCAGGGTTAGACGCATACGTAAGCCATTGCCTGATGGTGTAATGCTCGCGCATCGCTTTGGTGTTGAGCACCAGCACGCCAGCCTGGAAGTAATCGTATGGATTCTTCATCTTCAGCACGGTCTTCGCATAATTCATACGCTTACCACGCTTTACGTTCAAATTGCCAAGGAAATCGATATCGCGCACTGCGCCAAGCAGCTTGCCCTGTAAATCGATGTTGTAGAGTTTTGCGATATCACCGTTGATGATGATGTCGGAATCAAGGTACAGCACCTTGTCATAGAACGGCAGGACTTTCTGAATCAGGAAACGATAGTATGTTTCCACGCTGATATGCGCGTTGTTGGTGGAAAGATCATAGCCGGCAAGTTCTCGGTCCACGTTGGTAAATCGCAGATTCATGTTCGGGAACCGCTTGAAGAACACGCGCATACGTTCCTGCTTATCCCAAGCGATGTTGCGCTGCAGTACGGTGACATCGTAGAAATAGCTCGGATCAGCGTTCTTCATGGCTGAGTACACGGTAGCGGTCAGCTGCGGCACGTAATTGTCATCCGCTGCGAACACCACTGGAATGATCGGCTTATCAGTGACGTCAAGTGGTTTGAGCTGCTCGGCTGGTTCCGGATTGGTGAAGTGCACGCACTGCAGTTCCTTGAATTTCCAATTGGATCCGATGCGCTTGTGATGCATGAGATAGATATTCAGCAGGCGTTCGGAAAGATGTCCCGGCGTACGCAGTGCTTCCTTGCTGTACGTGCTGTAATCGGTTTCCTTGTCGAATTCCTCAAGGATCGGGAACATCCATTCACAATAATCGAAGAAGATTTCCTTCTTCATGATGAACATATTGCAGAAACACGCTTTGTTGCCATTGAAGAAATCCTGCGCATCCTCCTTATAATCAGGATACATGGCGCACAGAATCTGATAACAGCGCTTCAAATCGTCATCGTGCAGCAGGGGAGAGGCCTCCCACAATGCGCGCGGAGTTCCGTGCTTATCGATGATTTTTTCGAGATTGCCGAACGGTGTGGTGATGACATCATACTGCTTCACCACTTTGGCGATGTTCTCGTCATTCAGCCCGTACTTCTTTGCCGTGGTGCCATCGATGTAATCATCCATGATTTCACCAAAGGCATTTTCCTCATGCACGGTTTCGGAAAAATCGAAATAGCGGCGATAATGGCAGAATCCGTAGTAGTCGGCATCAACGTTCTTCCAAGCCCAGTATTGCGTGGTCAGTTCGCAATAGCGTGGATTGCGGTCGGAGATGTTCTCTCCGTCGGCATCGCTCCAATAATAGGGGAAACGGGTGGGGTTTTTTGCCGATCCAACATGAACGGGCTGAAAAATGTCACTGGAAAAGGTCGAAACCAGCTTATGCGCGGAAACGAAGATTTTAACGGTCTGCTTCTTTTGACGCTTATGCAAATCTTGGGTTTCCTTGAATTCCTGGATATGACGCGATGCGGCATCTTTCATCTGAGTATAGGAAACCGGTAGCACATGAACATCCTGGGTTAATTCTTCTGCCAGAGCGGCCCAATCCAGAAAAGCCGACGTTGGTGGATTGAGATATTCGATTGAAGCGTATGCGCCATCTCGCGCAAATCTCATTAACGCAGTTGCGGTTTCCACCTCTCCGATAATCGGGGCGACGGATTTTGCCGCTTCGATTTTGTCATTATCAGATACTCGGTCTTTCCATTCATTCATCAATGTGAAGGTAAGTCGTTCCTTCAGTCGAGTAGCTGATTCCTTCACCAATACCGACTCTGTGGAATCAGCAAAATGCTTGGCTTCTTCCCAGCAAGACTTGATCTGGCTCGCCGACATGAGGAATTTATCAGGGGAGAGCATGTTGTCCGTGGTCACGCCTCGGCCGATGTTGTACACATATCCTCGAATGTCGGTATTGGTCACTTCCAAGTTGGACATGCTGGCAAGCACAAGAAACTCATAGCTGTCTTCCGCTCGTTCAAGACGTGAACCCGTCATTGCATCGAAAGCCTTACGACATATGCTGCCTCGGAAGGCCTTATGGGTCACATGCCAGTCTCTTCCATATTCATTTGTTGAAATGAAAACTTCGGAAAGCAATTGTTTCTGATTGGAGGCAGACGAATTTGCATTTGCCCAAGTCTCAAAATCACGAGCGGCATGGCTGCTCATGCCATTCTGTTCTTTGCAAAGCAGACCGAAGCGCAAAATATCAGGCGTATATTTTTGGATTTCCGACTGAATTTTATCGAGTGTCCCTTCCGCGAAAGCATCATCGGAATCCAGGAAGAGGATGTATTCTCCTGTGCTCAGAGCGGTTCCACTTTTCCTGGCGAGATGGAGTCCCTCGTTGTTCTCTTTATCGAGAAGACGGATTCTACTATCCTGTGAAGCGAAGCGAGAGGCCACGTCGTGAGAATTGTCTGTACTTGCATCATTGACCACAATGGCTTCCCATTGAGTGTAATCTTGGGCGAGCAGGCTGCTCAGACACTCTGGCAGGTATTCCGCGCAGTTATAGCAAGGAATGATGATACTGAAAAAAGGATTATGACCGGACATCTGTTATTTCTTCCTTCGGATAGTGGGGAAAAGAGATTTGATTTGCGATATGAGACGGATGTTTTTCGTAGAATGCGGCGTCTCCTTCGGTACGGGAAGACGTGTCTGCAAATCTGCAAAGTGTCTGAGCGCTTGTTCCCGGTACTCGTTGTACTGCGGAGATGAATCGTTGCCGGCGATTGTTTCTGCGGTCTCCTTCCACTGCACGTATCGGGATTTTTTATCAAAGGCGTCTCCCGCATCCCAATGGGAATAAGCGTCATCTCGTGTGAGACGCATCAATTCCGTTGCGATCTCCATGTGAGTGAAGTCTGCCTGCATCGCGGGAAGAACAGACAATTTATCTTCGTCGGATAGCCGTACATACCAGTCGCCAAACAGCATTTCCAACAATCTTCGGCGGAGTTCCGCGGCACAAGGAAGAAGATCGAAATCGGTGAAGCCGTTTGCGTATTCAGAAGCTGTGCTTATCAGAGTTCCATAATTCGAAGAGAGCGAAATGAATTTCTGCTTGGACATTGGTTTGAAAGTGGTGATACCTCGGCCTAGGTAATAGCGATATCCGATTAGCTCATTATGGAAGGTTTCCGTATTCGCGAGGCTGGCAATAACAAGCCATTCGTAGCTATCCTGTCCTCTGCCGAGACGAGAGCTGGACATACGGCTGAAAGCTTCTTTGAGAAGTTCGGTCCGATACAGACGTTGCAGGATACGCCAATCTTGACGGTGATCTTCGGAATCGGTGAAAGAAGAGAAGGCGATTTCCGGACCATGCAGTGTGGGTAAATCTCGATTGCTGAGCCGAAGAATATCGGAGCATGCTGATTCAGGCATATCCTCTCCGAAAAGTTCGGTACCGAAATGGAGAACATCGAATGATTGTTGCGAAGCGAACGTCCTTAAAGAGAGCAATGCGTTATTTGCGAGCTCATCATCCGCATCCAGGAAAAGGGCGTATTTTCCCTGCGCACATTCCACGCCGCTTTTTCTCGCGAGATGGGTTCCCTCATTTTGGCTTTTGTTGATGATTATGATTCGGTCGTCTTCTTCGGACAGCTGACTGGCAATATGAAATGCGTCATCTGGACTCGCGTCGATGACGATAATTGCTTCCCAACCCTCAAAAGATTGTTTTTGCAAAGACTGAATGCACTTTCGAAGATAACCACCATTGTTGTAGGAAGGGATGATAATTGAGAAAAAAGGACTCGAAGAATTTTCTGCCGATTGTTTATTCGTCATTTTCTTCTCCATGCTGTGCTGGTATGGGCGTGGAAGGCAACAATTACATTCCACGCCCCATAGATTAAGAATGCAATGGATAATTTCAGCCGACTACGCCTTCGCATTTGATCGAAAGAACATCGTTGTTGAGCAGTGCGTAATCTCCATTCCTGGAATCGCGAATCGCGAAGATGCAGGCGTCATCTCCATTCGCGAAGGCGATGGCTTTAGGCTTCTTCGGATTGTCGGGATCATCGACACGCAATGACGCCACAATCTGGAAATCACCATTGTTGAAGATGTTGACAGGCAGCGCGAATCGTACCTTGTGGTGGCCTGGATTATGGAACTTATACAGATTGGGTCCAGGGTCGAAGGTCAGACCTCCTCGTTTCTTATCAATTAAGGTCATAGTGAAATAGAAATCGACATCCTGATCAAAGAAGTACTCGATGTCGAATTCGAAAACATCATCTTTGCTGCAAACCGGCTTGGAAGCCGCAAGAACCTTAAGCCATGCCTCATTATATTGCTTTTCGGACTTATCGGTATCCGGGGAATCAGTCTGCTTGAGATTTTCAAGAGTGTAACGATCTGCAACATCATTCTTGTCGCCACTAGCGATGATCTCGCCATCCTTGATGAGAATAGCCTTGTTGCAGTATTTCTTCACCGCGTCCATGGAATGAGTGACAAGGATGACGGTCTTGGTCGGATCTTTCTTGATTTCCGCGAAGAAGTTGTCGCACTTGCGCTGGAACGCCTCATCGCCGACGGCAAGCACCTCGTCAAGCACCAGAATGTCGCCCTGGGCCTTGATGGCCACGGAGAAGGCAAGACGAACCTGCATACCGGAGGAATAGTTCTTGAGCTTCTGGTCCATGAAGTCCTCAAGCTCAGCGAACTCCACGATGTCATCATACATCGCGTCAATCTGCGTACGAGTGAATCCAAGCAGAGCGCCGTTCAAGTACACATTCTCACGGCCGGTCAGTTCCGGGTTGAAGCCGACGCCGAGTTCGATGAATGGCACCAGTTTGCCCTTGACGGTGACCGAGCCTTGCTCCGGGGTGTAGATCTGGGAGATGATCTTCAGTAATGTAGACTTGCCGGAACCGTTACGTCCGACAATGCCGAAGAAGTCGCCTTGGCGTACTTCGAAATTGATGTCGCGGAGCACATGCTGCTCGGTGTAGCCTTTGATGCCCTTCGTCCAGTTTAAGAACGCCATCTTCAGGCCGGTCGCCTGCTCAGTGGGCAGACGGAACATTTTGGCCACATGGTCGACCTTGAGCACTACCGGGCGCTCGTCCTTGGCTTCTTCCTGTGTCTTTTCAGTCAATGCAATCTCAGCAATCTCAGCCATGATCAGAGCACCTCCGCGAACTTGGAGCTGTATTTACGGAACACATGAATGCCCAGCCACAGAATGAACGCGGACAGCACGTACGGCAGAAGGCATAGCAGTTTGTTATCGACCATGCTCCACACGGTCGGCACATATTCTGGGGAAAGCAGGTTATGGCGAATATCCATGATTGCCTGAGTGGAAGGATTCAGCATAAGCAATTTAGCCGCCCAAGAGAAATCTGGATTGTTAGCCACCATCGAAATCGGATAGATGATAGGTGTGGCATAGAACATGGCTTGCAGCACGACCTCCCAAATATGTGCCACATCACGGAAGTACACGAACAGCGAGGCGAGCAGCAATGCCACGCCCAGCCCTAGACAGTACAACTGGATTATGCTGAACGGTACGAGCAGCACGCGCCAAGTGTAGTGTGCATGGGCGAAGAAACCGAACAAAATCACCACGCACAAGTTAATACCTAATGAAATCATGGAACCCATTGTGGTGGAGGCCACGATGATGTAATTCGGGAAATGCACTTTGCGTAGCAAATCACCGCGTCCCACGATGGATTGCATACCCATGCTGGTGGACTCGGAGAAGAAGCTCCACAAACAGGTACCGCACAGCAGCGAAATCGGGAAGGTCGGGGTGCCATCGGAGAACTTCAGGAATTTCACGAACACCACGTACATCACCGCGAACAGCATCAACGGCTTCAATACGGACCACACCATACCTAGAAACGAACCTTGGTAGCGCAGCTGGAAATCGGTCTTCACCAGTTCCTTGAACACCACCATCGCGTAATGGTACCTCTTCTTGAGGCTCTCAAAAAAGTCTTTCACAAGCATCCCATCTTACTAGTGCGAAGCATCCGGACGCAAAATGCAAGTGACGATGCAGGTGACGCGCCCTTCTTCGGCAGTACTCTCATATATTCTATTGAGGAAAGGACGTTTGTCTTAGTAAGGCGGAATATCTCACATGGTTCTCACAGCGGAACAGCATCATTCGAACATCAAGATTTTCGTGTCGGCGCATAAGCAGGCCACGTTCCCCGAAGGGAAAAGTATCCTTCCGGTGCAGGTGGGCGCGGCGAACGCAGCAATCCGGTTTGCAAACACCTTGCATGACGACGAAGGTGAGAACATTTCCACGAAAAACCCGCGTTACTGCGAACTGACCGCGCAGTATTGGGCTTGGAAGAACGAAGACGCTGACTATTACGGTTTCTGTCATTACCGCCGGTACTTCGACTTCACTGACACTCCGCATAAGGAAAACGATTACGGCGAGATCATCGATTCGTACATCGACGACCACGCGCTTGCTGAATACGGCATCAACGATGAGGCGATCGCACGCGTGGTGGATGGATGGGATGTCATCACCACGCCGTTGAACGATGTTCGCCGTATCGGCGGATTCTCAAATCTCAAGCAGCATTGGGACGCCGACGAGCATCTTCGATTGAAGGATCTGCACCACATGTACGACATCCTGTGTACACGCCATCCCGATTACAAGGTGGACGCCGACGCCGTGCTTAACGGCCGTACCGCCGCGTTCTGCAACATGTTCATCATGAGGAAGGAAATCTTCTTCGAATACAACGAATGGCTGTTCCCGCTGCTTGACGAATTCGCCGATGCCACCGATTTCAGCAAGATGGATGTGCAAACCACGCGTACTGTGGGACATCTTTCGGAACGGTTGCTCAACATTTTCATCGCGCATAAGCAGCGTACTGGCGCACATTGGAAGATTAAGCGGATGCAATGCGTGCACTTCCTGCGTCCGGATCCAATGACCACGCTTGAACCGCTCGGTACGGAATACGGACGTGTTGTGCCGGTGGTGTTCGCCGCGGACAACAACTATGTGCCGATGCTTGCCACTACCATCTATTCGATGCTGAAGAATGCTTCCACGAATCGCTCGTATGACGTGATTGTGCTGGAACGGGATATTACCGGCGAAAACAAGCGGTATATGGAACGGTTCTTCGCGCAGTTCCCGAACGCCGCAATCCGCTTCTTCGACGTGAGCCGCTATCTGGCCGGTTTCAGTCTCACCACCAGCAACGCGCATATCAGCGTCGAAACGTATTACCGTTTCATCATTCAGGAGGCGTTGCCGTTCTATTCGAAGCTGCTGTACTTGGATTGCGATCTGGTGGTCAATGGCGATATCGCCGAACTGTACGATACTGAACTCGGAGACAACGCGATCGCCGCCGTACCGGATATCGATTTCATCGGCAATCTCAATATGAAGAACGGCGAACGTGCGGAATACGTGAACAAGCAACTGCACATGCGTGATGCGTATGGCTACTTCCAAGCCGGCGTGCTGGTGATGAACCTCGACCGCATGCGCGAAATCCATACGGTGCACGAGTGGCTGGAAATCGCGGCCAAGCCGGGGTACATCTACAATGATCAGGACATTCTCAACGTGGAATGCGAAGGCTTGGTTTCGTATTTGGATTATTCTTGGAATGTGATGCACAATTGCGCAGGTCGAGTCAATGGCGTGTTCGATTTCGCGCCTGCCGACATGTACCAGGCATATATGACGTCGCGTAAGGCACCGAAGATCGTGCATTACGCAGGCTTCGACAAGCCATGGAAGAATCCATGGTGCGATTTCGCTCCGCTGTACTGGAGTTACGCGCAGGAGACGCCGTTCGTGGCACAGATGGTTGCCGCGATGAGCGGTGTGGAGCGTCCTGCTCCGCCGGAACACCATGAGCGTGCGATCGCCGAGGACAGCCCCATTCGCAAGTATGTGGACGTGTTTGCTCCGACTGGCTCCAAGCAACGCGAGCTGATGAAGGTGATGGCACGTAAGGTGCAGGGCAAGCGATGACAATATGGGGGCTGGTTGGATGAGCCTATCCAACCAGCCCCCATACGTATTACTGGAAAGTTAGTCTCTGCGGAACAGATCTCGGGTGTAGACCTTGGTATCCACGTCAGCGAGGTCGCTGTTCCAACGGTTGGCGACGATCACGGATGCACGGGTCTTGAAACCGGCAAGGTTATGGGTGACTTCGCTGCCTTGGAAGTCGGGCTTGTCCAACGTGGGTTCATAGATGAGCACGGGGATGCCATTGGCCTTGAACTGTTTCATCACGTCCTGAATGGCGGACTGGCGGAAATTATCGGAACCGGACTTCATAGTCAGTCTGTAGATGCCGACAACAGGATCCTGAATGTCCTTGATACGTTCCATGACTTCGGAAGCTACGAATTCCTTACGTGTACGGTTTGCGTCCACAATGGCTTCGATAAGGTTTTGCGGCACCTGATTGTAGTTGGCAAGTAACTGTTTGGTGTCCTTCGGCAGGCAATAGCCGCCATAGCCGAAGCTGGGATTGTTGTAACCATCGCCGATGCGCGGATCCAAGCAAACGCCGTCAATGATTTCGCGAGTGTTCAGTCCGCGGCTTTCCGCGTAGGTGTCCAATTCGTTGAAATATGCCACGCGAAGCGCTAGGTAGGTGTTGGCGAACAGTTTGATGGCCTCGGCCTCGGTGGTGCCGACCACCAGCGTGGGGATACCGGTACTGCCATCATGATTGGCGCTGGTGGCTTCAACTGGGTCTGCGCCCTCGGCAAGCAGATGCGCGAACTGACGTGCAGCCTTGACGGATTCAGCATCGTCCTGTGGAGCGCCTACCACAATACGGCTTGGATGCAGATTGTCATACAGCGCATGTCCTTCACGCAGGAATTCGGGGGAGAAGAGGATGCGATTGTCATTGAGGGTTTTGCGCAATTGCTGTGTGTAGCCAACGGGAATCGTCGATTTGATGACAATCCAAGCGTGTGGCGAATACTGGCGGACTGCCGCAATCGCAGCTTCGACGCTGGAAGTATCGAAATAATTCTTCTTCTCGTCGTAATTCGTCGGCGTGGCGATTACAGCGAGATCGGCATCTGTGTACGCTTCCTGCGCGTCGATGGTGGCGTGGAAATCGAGCGGACGCTTGCCAGATGCGTTCCCCATCAGGAAATCGGTGATTACCGGATCGACGATAGGACTCTTGCCGTTGTTCAGCAATTCGACCTTCGCCGGAATGATGTCGAGCGCATGCACCTCATTATGCTGGGAAAGCAGCAACGCGACAGACAATCCAACATAGCCGGTTCCTGCAACCGCGATCTTCATAACCAAACTGCCTTTCCCGTTTCTGCCGTAATCCTAACCTATTGTAGACGGGTCACTCCGGCAGATCGACGAAGCCGGTGTCTTTCAGATAATTCTTGCCGATACTCATGTCATATTGAATGAGCTGATAGTCATGGAGTAGTTGCTTGGCCTGCTTCGAGAGATTCTTTTTCTTGATGAGATTGCCGTTCGCGTCCAGATAGGTCGGAGCGCTGTTGCTGCCTGAAGAATCCGGCACGGACATTGCCGGAATTACCCGATGCATTTCGGTAAGAAACGCAAGATACGGACTGACTTTTGCATTAAGATGTTCGGCGAGCTGAGCGGAGAAATAGTTTGATGATGTGTAGTCGCTGGAAACAGCGTCAAGCTTTGTGTTAGCCGAGCGTGATGCTTGGTTGGACCAAATGAAATAGTCAGTCTCATGCAATCCGAGGATGTTCTTTTTATCGGAATATGCGGTGGAATAAAAGCCTGGCAAATGGTCGCCGTAGAACAGCACGGTAATTGGGCGGTTAATCTCATTAAGCTGGCTCAAAAAAACGAATGTGGACTGATCCGTGTAGTTCAGTCCCTTGGTATAAGTATCCAGATTTAGTTTTTCATCTGCTGGAAGATCCGATGCATCCATTTCTTTGAATTCATTGTTTTGGTAGAGGTCTTCGTATGGCATGTGGTTTTGCATGGTGACGACTTGATAGAATCTGTTCTCGTTGGAGTCCGTGACTTTTTTCAATACCTTCGAATAAAAGGACTCATCTGAGACGTACCAAGCGGAATCAATTGCGTGAAGACCAGTAAGCTGCGGTTTACCGTCCGTTGCGAAGAACTGCGAGAACTGGAACTTCTTGTAATTCAGATCTCGGAAATACATATTGCGGTTGTAGGCATGCAATGCTACGGAAGCTTTTTTGCCGCCATTGGCTGCATTCCAAGCTTGGTTGATCGTTGGCGCCCACTTAAGCGAAGGCACGAGCTGCTGATAGGCGATGGACAGCGTCGGGCTGTAATTCGCCATGGAAAGGCCCGTCAACGCCTGATATTCAATATTCGCGGTGCCTCCGCCGTATCCCGGTGAAAGCATGAGTCCGGAAGTGGTTTGCGTCTTGATCTGACGGATGTTCGGTATCGGATCTTCGGAGAAACTGACGCCGGGGACGCGGGTTGGATCGGAGAAAGTCTCGGAAAGTATCATGATGACCGTGTTGTCGGTCATATTGGTATTACGGGTCTTATTGATTTGTTGCGCCTGTTTCGCATATTTCTTTGCGATTGCTTGCACGGTTTCCTGTGAATAGTCTTCTGGCTTATCCATGGTTTTCGTATGTGCCAGGCGAAGGAAATTCACAACAGGGCCATTGCTGGTGGAATCGGCGAGACCGTTCCAGATTTGTGGGCTGTCACCCATGCTTTGAGCGAACTGAGTAGACCAATACCCGTCATTGCCGAATCCCCATACAAAGGAGAAACATAAAGCGACACTACATACCGCCGCTGCAATGCGAGTGAGGGTGCCTGTGAAATTCTTGACACTGGTGAAAGGACGGCGCCATGCGCAATGTATGATTCCATTGCGGCCATCGATAAACTGCATAATGATGCAGATGATTACTAGCCAAGTAACGCCTGTCACCGCGCTGTTAACAAAGCCTTGGCTGGATTTGGGAATGAATGAAGTGAGTTCGCTGGTATTGCCGCCGGTTATGAAGTTCAGATCAGCAGGAAGCACAGGTTCATTGCGGGTCTGCATTTTAACGTGATTCGCCACTGCGTAAGTGGTCATCACTGCCCCAAAGATTGCTGTGGAAACCCAGAATCTGTTCAATACAAAAATAAGCGTCAAATAAATAGCAATCAGAATAATAAAATTGAGCAGAACGAGATTTTTCTGCTCAAGCCACATTTGTGTTACGAATTTCGTCGTCTGTCCGGCAACACTGTCAAGTATTCTTGTGGTTTTATCGATTTCTACGCCTTTTTCATATTCCGGTTCGGAATACATGCCCCATTGAATAAAAATAACTTCGAATGCGGAAAGTGCGGTGATGATGATGGCGTAGAAGGAATAGGAGAAGCGATGACGCTTCTTCCACAGGCCGTGCGCACTTTGGAAGAACTTGATGATGAATTGAACTGCTTTGAGGCTGGTGAATGCGTGCCATGCGGTCTTTACCGCTGTGGCGGCGGTATGGATGGCGTGGCCGGTGGTTTTGGCAGCTTTTGCAACTGCATGTCCTGCTGTGGAGAGTGCTTTTGCCGTAGTTTGTACGGATTGTTTGCAGACCTCGATAGCCTGCATCAGAGGATGCTCGTTAGCTTGCGCGAGTTGAATTTCAGCAGATGGGGGGGCTGAATGGGTACTGTCGTTCGCGGCTTCGTCAATGGACTCGTCGTTAGCTGTTTTTGGCAGATGGGGCGCATCGACTTTGGGAATGAAAACGCTTGCGTTATCGGAGATGGCGTGAATTGCTGATTTCTGCGTATACAGCTTTGAACCATGGTGACCTGAAAGGGCGGATAGAGCGCAAGCGTTGCTATCTTCGTCATTCGCAAGAGGGTGATACGTTCCGCCCGTAATCGGCTGCTTAGTAAGTTTTACGTATGAAGGTGCACAAGCGTGACGGTCGGGCGAGAAAATAGGCATCGTCGCATCCTTCAAAAAGATAGTCCCCTTATAATTGGAGGCTCTGTACAATTAAACCGGGTACATTTTAGTGTTCAGCTGTGGACGAACGAGTGTCTAGCGGATGTCTGAAAGGTGGCTGGAAGGTTAACCGGGTGACGGGCAGCAAACAGATGTCTTCAAGGTGGACAACATGTGCGTGCGCAAGTGTTGGGCGTCATTCGCTGGTAGTGCACAAAAAAGCGCTGTCTGCATGAAGCCTTCTACAGCAGTCCCGCCATGTAGATCGGCAGCTTGACCACGTCATTTTCCACGACCAGCGGTTTCGGATGCAGCACGTATCTGGTGCCGACCTTCTTATCGAATTTTGCCTTGAATTTGTCTAACGAGACCGTGCGGTAGTGTTTCGATGACTTGACCTCTATGGGGCTGACCCTGTACTTCATTGCCGCGTTCTCGTACGGTTCGACGATGAGGAAGTCGATCTCCATGCGGTTCGACGGGTCGTCGCGATCGCTGCGCGAATAGAAGAACAGCCGGTGCCCGTTGGCCCGGAGAAGCTGTGCGACGACGTTCTCCGCGAGCATGCCCTCGTTGATCTCGATGCGTTCCAGGAGGATGTCCCGGTACAGGTTGCTTCCGGTCTGTTCCGAGTCGGCCAGGGCGAGAGTGGTGAGAAGTCCGGTGTCGGCGGCATAGCATTTGACCGTCGAATGGTCCTCGCTAATGCTTAGCCCCACGCTCGGATCAGTGGAATTGAAGCAGTCGTTGGTGATGAACGCGTCGGAAAGCCAGAAGAAGGCGTCCTCGTAATCGCGGGTCTTCGCTTCCTTTCCCAGCGATGTGATGTTGAACTTCTTCTCTTTCTTGGAAAGCTGGCCCACCAGGTTGTCGAAGATGCGCGTGATGCGTATCCGGTCGCTGCCGCCATGTTTGGAGATGTCTTGCCTGTACAGTCGGAGGATGTTCCGTTTGACGTTGTCGACTTTGCTGAAATCATGGGTCTCGACGTACTTCGACACGGCCTGGGGCATGCCTCCGACCAGCATGTATTCACGGAACAGCCGCATGGCCTTCCTGTGCAGCGAATCGGGGAGCGGCCTGCGCTTCTTGAACGAGTCCGCGATGAGCGTGGACAGTGGCTTTTCTCCCAAAGCCCAGAGGAATTCATCGAAATCCATGGGATTCAGGCGGATCGACTCCTCCTCTGATGGAATGAGGATGTCCTTGACGTTTTCGCGGATGGAGACAAGCGACCCCGTCTCGATGTAGTCGTAACGCCCGTCAGCCACCAGCTGCTTGATGGCCTCGCGGGCCTTCGGGTACAGCTGCACCTCGTCGAAAATGATGAGGCTATCCCTCCTGTGCAGTTCCACTCCGTAGAAGGATGACAGGTACATGAAGAACGCGTCGAGGTCGTTGCGCAGGTCGACGAAGTAGTCCAGCACGTCATCAGGGGCTTTCGAGAAGTCGACGAGCATATACGACGCATAGTTCCGTCGTCCGAATTCCTCCGCGATGGTGCTTTTCCCGACGCGTCGCGCGCCCTCGATGAGCAGGGCCGTGCTTCCTTGGGAGGATTCCTTCCAGGAAGCCAGTTCTTCGTATGCTTTTCGTTCGAAAGTCTCCATGTCTCACCGCCGTAAATACACCAAATCAAGGGTAATAACATGCTCAACTATACACCAAATCAAGGGTAAGCGAAGTGCTATTTATACACCAAATCAAGGGTAACTGAGATACCACCGGTTGGGCTGCCGAATCTGCCATATATAAGCCAGTTTGTGGAATCGCTTTATGGCTATGCAACCCTGCCGGTACCCTGAAATAGTGAGTAGTGAGATTTTCAAGCCGCGCAACATCATCGTGACCGGCGGATGTGGGTTTATCGGAGCCAATTTCGTGCGCTATGTGGCACGTAACCATCCTGACGTGCACATAACCGTGCTTGACAAACTGACCTATGCCGGAAATCCGCAGAATATCGCCGGTCTTCCGCAATCCCAAGTCGAACTTGTGCAAGGTGATATTTGCGATGCTGCGTTACTGGAACGTATCGTGCTTGGTCATGACTCGATCGTGCATTTCGCGGCCGAATCGCACAACGACAATTCCATCGCCAATCCTGAACCCTTCATCACAACAAACGTGGAAGGCACGTTCCATTTGCTTGAAGCCGCCCGTAAGCATGACGTGCGATTCCATCACATCAGTACCGACGAAGTGTACGGCGACCTTGCGCTCGACGATCCATGCAAATTCACCGAAAGTACGCCGTATAAGCCGTCTAGCCCATACAGTGCGTCGAAAGCGGCATCCGACCAGCTGGTGCGCGCGTGGGTTCGCACGTACGGGCTTCGCGCCACGATCTCCAACTGTTCCAACAATTACGGGCCGTACCAGCATGTGGAAAAATTTATTCCACGCCAGATCACATCCATCATGGAAGGTGTGCGACCGAAACTATATGGCACAGGCGAGAACGTGCGCGACTGGATCCATACGGAAGACCACTCTTCTGCGGTGTGGGAGATTCTTACGCGCGGGCGGATCGGCGAAACGTACCTGATTGGCGCAGATGGCGAAATGAGCAATATTGCTGTAATGCGTATGATTCTGCGACTTATGGGATGTGCCGAAGATGCGTTCGACTGGGTGCGTGACCGTCCCGGGCATGATCGGCGTTATGCGATCGACTCTAGTAAGCTGCGTACCGAACTCGAATGGAAGCCTGTGCACACCGATTTCGAAACCGGTTTGCAAGCGACCATCGCTTGGTATGTTGCCAACCGTGCCTGGTGGGAGCCCGCCAAAGCCGCCACCGAAGCCCGCTACCGTGCCCAAGGCCAGTAAAGCGCGTCAGACGGGAGCGTTTTGTGACGGTGCGTCATGGTGGATGCGGCGCGGTCTGGCAATTGGGCTCGGTAAGTGGCGATTGGGAAATAACGTGCTGCAAGTAGCCGGTTTCGTCAGGAAATGGCTGCGAGAGCCGGATGCGCATTCTGGACTAATGACCCAGCTGTGAATCCAAGTCTCCCGAATCTGCCGTATATAAGCCAAATACGGTGCGAAAGTATATTTAACGGGGTCAAAGTTGTATCTTTGAACGACTTTGACCCCGTTAAACGCAGAGACGACGGCTGCGAGCGCGATGGCGACCACTGCGATCACTGCGACGATGGCGATGGTTTTGCGCTGTCTCGCATTGTTTTTCTGCGTGGTTGGTCGCATTGCTGGTTCCTTTCTTCTTGTGCGTCTCTCATTTTGGACAAACGTTGCGAGTATGCAAAAACACTTCCGAGAAACGATTTACCGGTGGAAATAGTGCGGATTATTTTGCTGTGAAAGGAATTTGTTTGTTATTGCGATGCTGGGCGCGTCAGGTTTGCGTGGTATTTATGCTGTAGGGATAAACGTTTTAAGGGGGTTTGGATGGCGTATCGTGCGACGCTGAAGGATGTGGCCGCTGCCGCAGGGGTGTCTGTGACGACGGTTTCGCTGGTGTTGAATAATCGTCCTGCTCGCGTGTCCGAGGAGAAGCGCAGGGTCATTGCCGATGCGGCGAAGAAACTGAATTATGTGCCGAATCAGAGCGCGCGAAGCTTGGTGACCAAGCAATCCCAGTTGGTGGCGTTGATTGTGCCTGATATTGAGAACTTGTTTTTCGCGGCGTTTGCCAAGTGCGTGGAGGATGAATGCGCTGCGCAGGGGTATTCGCTGATTGTGGCCAATTCCGATGATTCGCGTGTTACTGAGCATGAGTTGTTGCAGCGTCTTCCGGCTCGTGGGGTGGACGGTGTGATGCTGATTCCGGCGCGCGAGTCCTGTGTTGGCGATGCTGTTGGGCGGTTGCGTGAGGATGTGGCGCTTGTGTCGTGCCCTGTGGTGTTGATCGACCGTTTGACTCAGTGCGGTTGGTGTGATGCGGTTGGCTTTGATAATTATCTTGGCGGCCGTTTGGCTGCCCAGTATCTGTTGGAGGGTGGTCATACTCGTATTGGTATTGTCACCGGCGATATTGCGGAGTTGAGTGCCGCGGAGCGTCGTCGTGGTTTTGTGGATGCTATCGAGCAGTCGGGAAAGCATTTTGATTCTGCGCTGTGTGTTGAGGGGGATTACCGTTTCGGTAGTGGCTATCGTGCTGCTGATCAGATTATTGATGGCGGTGCGACTGCCGTGTTCTGCTGCAATGATGTGATGGCGCTTGGTTTTCGTCAGCGTATGGCGGAGCGCGGGTTGCGCGTTACTGAGGATATGCAGGTGATCGGTTACGACAATATTCTCAAGCGATTCGGGCTTGGTTGGCGTATGACCACCGTTGAACAGAGCGTGACTGATCTGGCCGCCGCTTGTTGGGATATGTTGCGTGGGCGGATTGATGTTTCGGTTCATACTAAGTCCGGTGTGGATTCGGTGGCTGCTCGTCCGTGGCTTTCCGATCCGCAGGTTGAGGTGCTTACGCCGAAATTGGTGCAGGCGGCCTGCTCGTAAACCGCCATTTTTAGGTGCTGCAGACCGGTAAAAAACGGGTGGCGTAGATCAATCTCGATATGCAGTGACATCAGTATCTCCAATATTCTGTAAATGTTGGAAATAAAGGCAACACGCCGTGCGTGTGGTGTCGAATTTGCGTTATTGATAAAACGCTTTATCATAAATCTTGTCAACGCACAATACAACCGAAGAATGTGTTCGATGTATAACTGACGGCGCACCCGTATGGTGGCGGACCGTCGTCAGGCTCGTCAAAGAGGAAAGGCACACACATGAAAAAGATGATTCTCGATCTTGATACCGGCGTTGATGACGCACTTGCCATTTCGTATGCCCTGGGAAGCCCGGAAGTCAAGCTGATCGGCATCACCGGTACCTATGGCAACGTACTTGTCGAGCAAGGTGTGCGCAACGCATTGGCCGTGACCGACTTGCTCGGCCATCCGGAAGTCAAGGTGTATCAAGGCCTGCCGCACTCCAGCACCACCGACCACTTCGAAGTGCTGCCGATCTCCGCACTCATCCACGGCGACAACGGAATCGGCGACGTGGACATCCCTGATTCCAACCGTTCCGTCGAAACCGAATCCGCGGTCGACTTCATCATCGACGCAGTGAAGACCTACGGCAAGGATCTCGTCTACGTGCCGACCGGACCGATGACCAACATCGAAGCCGCACTGAAGAAAGCTCCGGAAATCAAAGACGAAATCGGCCAAATCGTGCTCATGGGCGGCGCGCTGACCGTACCTGGCAACTGCAACGCCTGCATGGAAGCCAACATTTCGCAGGATCCGGAAGCCGCCGACTACCTGTTCCGTTCCGGCGCTCCGACCACCATGATCGGCCTCGACGTAACCCTGCAGACCCTGCTCACCTACAAGGAAACCCAGCAGTGGCGCGACCTCGGCACCAAGGCCGGCAGGTTTCTGGCCGACATGACCGACTTCTACATTAAGGCCTACGAAACCACGTCCCCGCACTTGGGCGGCTGCGGACTGCACGATCCGCTCGCCGTCGGCGTGGCAGTGGACCCGACCCTCGTCACCACCCTTGACATCAATATGAAGGTCGACGTGGAAGGCCCGACCCGCGGACGTACCATCGGTGACGAAACCCGTCTGAACGATCCAGTCAAGACCATGAAGGTGGCAGTCGGCGTTGATGTGCCGCGCTTCCTGAACGAATTCATGACCCGCATTTCCAGACTCGCAACCAAAGCCGAATAAGCGTAACCGGCCAAACAATCGCATAAAACATCCTCAATATAAACAATGGAGATTTGTAAAATTGCGATTACTGAAAAACAATATTTCACAAATCTCCTTTTCATTTAAGGAAGACAAAGATGAGCGCGACTGAAGTTCTCTCTGCATTGGACCGCATCCACGGCACGGTGTCCGTAATCGGCTCGATGAATGCGGATTACACCGTCACCGCACAGCGTCTGCCAAGGCCGGGGGAGACCATCACCGGCGGTCCGCTGCAGCTGCTGCCAGGCGGTAAATCCGGCAACCAGGCGGCCGCCGCAGCGCGCATCGGCGCAACCGTGCA
>OGOL01001045.1_pt1 | contig 28357 bp, 29 predicted proteins | sample 1552641 | NCBI WGS metagenome assembly OGOL01 (sample SAMEA2580140, study PRJEB22360) | human gut metagenome | biome: human gut; feature: human-associated habitat; material: faeces | place: Denmark | collected 2008/2010 | reverse complement strand
TGCCGCAAGATTGGCAGTCCGTGTTTACAATAAGCATTGTCTATTTATAGGCGTAATAGCACTGGACAGCATATTGATTCAGCAGACGCTCAGAAACCGCGCACTATTACTTTGGAAGATAAATCCATTCCACCTGCCATTGAAGGCGGTTTTTCTGCCCGCCATTTGCTCACATGAGAATTTCAGAGGTGACCAAGCATGAAAAAGAACTATAAATGCAGGGTGACAATAATTATGGCGATTCTATCACTCCTTTTCGGGTGCAGCGGAAATAAAAAATACAATGCCGGTGACATTGTCGGTACCAGCACCTCGTATTACGGCACGGAGCGCGATCCGGTGTATGCATTCTCCCTGCAAAAGCAGGACGAAAACTGGCTTTTTTCTGCGAGCTGCTATGTGCAGAGTAAGGAAGGCCGGTATACATCTTTCGATTCATTCCCTATTCCGGCTGAGGACGCGGAGGGATTTCTTGAGATCATCAGAGAGGAAGACGAGATCAGCCGGCTAAGCAGATTCCGCACGCTGAATATTCTCCATGCAGCCGACGCACCGACAAACAGCTCCGTAATGACTTTTTCCGATGGAAACAGCATAGAAAAGGAAACCGCTTTCTGCGACAAGGCGCTCAGATATCTCTATTCTCTTGCAGAAAAGCACTATGAGACGGCAGAAAACGTTGAAATAACGTCTGTCTTTGTGAGCTGCAGCAGCATGGATCATTCCTCTTCATACTCATACACGCTTGAAAAGGATGAAAACACCTGGTATTTTTCGTTCGACGCAGTTATCGACGGCAGCGGCGCACATACAGAAGTTGAAAGACAAAAGATAAATGAAAACGACGCAGAGGAAATACTCCGGATCATAAAAAACCGGCAGCTCGTAACAATGGTCAGACAGTATGAGGAGCCGGACAACGACGGCCTGATCGCTCTTGATGAAACCACATACAGACTCTCGTTTGACTTTACGGACGGTACATCAAAATCCGCACCGATAGAAGCAGGAGAAGAACTCATCAGCGCTTTCTATGCACTTGCAGCAGAAAAGATACATTAACGCTGATCGAACCTAATTATGCAGAAAAGCCCATGAAATTATTTGAATCAAGCACAGTATAACACAAACAGGCGCGTGAACGCTCGTTTGAACAGGTCGGCTGTATTTCAGACAGCAGCTGCCTGAACGTTTCTCCGCGTATCCCATAACTTTCGCACTTTTCCGACAAAACGAATCCTCTCTGAGAACCGCCCCGAAACGGGGAGAAAGGAAAGCTTTCGCTCGTCGAAAGCTATGGTAAGGATCATGAACAGAATTACTTCTATCATCTCAGCGATATCTATCTTTATTTCCTGTATTGCCGGATACAGAACCGAGAACACTGAATTTGACGACCTGGAAGCTCTCGCAATATCCGCCGCCCTGTCCTACCGCACACTGGCATGGAACGGCAGCATTGACACGGACACGCCGGAGTTCGCATGGAACACGGCGGGCTGGTATGCGGCATACAAGGCGAATCTTGAATTATCAGACGACGCTGTGCTGTCCGGGGATCAGCTGAAGGAAATTCAGAATGTCATACTGAGCGGTGAGGCTGCCGCAGCTCCTCCGGATACAGTCAACACAAAACGCGTGGTCAACGACGGCAAAACCTGCTGGGAATTTCCTGAAATCAACGAATATTTCCGCTCGTATCTCGGAGTTTCCTCTGAGGTGAACTGCGAGAAAACCGGAGACAGCACATTCGTAGTCACGATACGCGAGCATCTGCGCTTCAATGCTGTTGAGGAAACCGTATTCAGCATCGGATTCAATAAGGAAAGTGACGGCTATTCACTCTCTGACTTCAGCCGCAGCGAGTTTTACGACCTTGATTTTACGCCGGAACTTCTTCATGACGCAAATCTTCTTTCAAATCTGCTCCCGATATACGGGAATCTCACCATTACCGAGGATTATTCAAACGGATTCGGAGTGATCTCCCATTCGGTCAAGACTGACAACGGATATGCTTTCTGGATCGATGGAGGGTCAGTTGGACACTATGATGAGTACAGCTTTTACACCGACGACAACGGCAAGGTCAGCGTAATGCCTGCCGACACTTCGCCCGAATGGCTCGATGATTATGTCGCCAACATGATGCTTCCGGGCGATGGAGCGGACTTTATCCGCCTCACCTGCACCCAGGACGAAGAAATGTTCTTCATAGATTATGGTTCTTCAAGCACCGTATATACTGTTGACCGCGGAACTCTCGCATTGAAGAAAGTCGAGTCGTTCGATGAAAATGACGTGTCATACTACACGGCAAAGTTTGACTATGGCAAGAAAGTTACCGAGCCGGATACGATCACAGCGTGGAAAAAGCCGCTGCGCACCGTGACGCTCAACCTGCTCTACTCTGATGGCAGAACGGTAAGACAGACTTTCCGGATTCCCTCGGACTGGGAGTTTGATGCGGCTGAGTACTGCCGGTGGGGTACGGTGTACCTTGATAAAGGATGCACCAAACCGTATAAATATCCTGGGAACGGGATAAATTACACACTTTATGTCTGCGAAGGCGCAGGCTGAAGTCATAATTCATTCTGAAAGGAGTTTAACAATGGGAATCTTCGACAAACTTAAAAGCACGGCCAATCAGGCGATCAACACAGCCGCAAACTCGGCTGCGTCTGCAATAGGCTCAAAACGTGAAACTTTCACGTTCACTGCGCTTCCCGAAAGCCTGGCGGAGATGCAGGCGCTTCCGGAGGCTTGCATGGATTCGCCGTTCAAGACGGCCGCCCTGACTGTCCTCGCACTTTGCGCTTATGCGGCTGACAAGAATATCGGCACGGAGATGCTGAATTTCCTGCGTGGGCCGCGACCCCTGAACGGACAGGAGATATCTTTCCTGAATGACCGGTTCCGTGATGGAAAGACGTATCTGCCATTCACTTACTTCGCTGGCTCGACGCCTGAGAACAACTATACTCCTGCACAGCCATACACGATCGTTATAGAATCAAATCACGTATCAGGTCAGGAGCCTGGCTACATGAAGCTCTTTATTCCCTGCGGCGGGGCGGATTCACCACGACCGATAAAGCTGCGTCAGCGCGGTTCTGATGGTAAATGGTTCCTGTGGGAACAGTATCTGCTGACCGGCGTCCGCACGCCGAAATCTGAGGACCCATGGGCATAACTCGTTTAATGGATCAATGAGCTATATACTAATTGACAAAGGAGGCGTCACAATGAACATTATCGGGAAATGGAAAGTCAGGGAATTGCTGTTCCCCGCTGACGACGGCACGGTGTCCTACACGCCGGACAATCTGCCTGACGGAGATTGCGCTGACGAGATCATCATGATGCTCACGAACAGGATCGAATTTACCGAAGACGGCCTGATGAACACGCTTATGCGCGTTCCTGAGGATAAGCTTGAATTGGCAAAGTCGCAGGGCGCCGTGATCGACGAGGACGGATTCGCGCCGATTGAACAGACCACGTGGAAAGAGGAGAACGGAAAGTTCTTCTATGATACCAAGGTCGAGGGCGAAGTTCTGGGGGAAACTGTAGACCCATTCGCCGAAATACCGGTGGATGAGAACGGATGTCTGACCATCGCATTTGGCACGATGATCCTTGAGCGTATGTAAGACGGATCTGGTTCAGATAGACCATATCAGAGGTGTGCTCACAGCGCCCAGATTGGCTGCTTTCAGCACATACGGAAAACACATCTTTGATGGCACAGTAAGATTCACAAATCAGGCATAATACAAAAGAGAGCGGACATTGTAAGTCAGCTCTCTTTTCTGTGTATAGGAAATATAAGTCGGCGCTTTTCAAGCGTTACTTATCTGATTTTGCATGCGTCATGCTTGAATAACATTGTCTTCCACGCATGCATTATCGTGTCAATTATCCTGATTTGCTTTGCTGATAGTATCAAGAAGAGTGTTGAGGTTTTCCTCGCTGTCTATGCCGCCGAGAAGCGGCTCGCCGACTATGTTTCCGTTTTTATCGATCACATATGTGGTCGGGAATGCCATTATTCCGAGTGAGAACTTGCCTGCGTCGCTTGCGGAATCAAAATAGATATTGCGGTATGAAGCGCCCTTTGTTTCAAGTATCTGCTTAGCGGTTTCGATGTTCTGTTCGTTTCCGTCCAGGGTTTCAACGTTTATTCCGATAACCTCGCCGCCCTGTTCGCTTATTTTCTTGTTCAGCTTGTCAAGCTCGCCAAGTTCCGCAACGCAGGGCTTGCAGCCGTTGAACCAGAAGTTCACGACTGTAAATTCATTTTCAGAAAACAGGCTGCTGTCAACCTTGTTTCCGTCAAGATCGTATCCGTCAAATTTCGGAAAAGTGTTTTCCGAAGCTGTATCCGACGCTGAATCGCCCTGCGGAAGCTGCGCTATCTGGTTTTCAATATCGCGTATTTTTTCCGCTCCTGCGTGCAGAGTTTCGTATTCCTCGTCAGTGAACTGATCCTTTGCCTTTTCAATGGCGTCGAGCAGGAACTCGCCGTAGTTCTTGCTCAGGTCGCTGTCCGTGACATTTTTGTCCATAGCGCCAAACACCTTTTCCCACAGCTCCTGGTTTTCGGAGAGTATCTTATTTTCTTCGTCAAGCAGATCCTGTTCAGTTACAGAGCTGCTGTCCGCAGTCTGGGTATTCTGCGCCGGCTGTGAGGACTGACCCTCCTGCCCCGGCTGTGAAGTCTGGCTGCCGCAGGCAGTGAGCGAAAGCGCCATGATAAGGCAGGCTGCGATTGTTGTTATCTTTTTTCTGTTCATTTGGTTATCTCCTTTGTTTCATCTGAATTGCAGGCTTTATCGCCGGATTTATTTCCAAACCCGTATTTGTAGCATATTGCTCCGGTCGGGCAGGATTTCATGCACATTCCGCAGCGGATACACTCGGAATGGTTGGGGCTTTTTGTGATGTCAACGTCCATCTTGCAGGCCTTTGCGCAGGCGCCGCATGAAACGCACTTGCTCTTGTCAACTTTCATCTGGAAAAGCGACACATGGTTCAGCAGCGCATAAACTGCTCCCAGCGGACAGATCCATTTGCAGAACGGCCGATAAATAAACATACTTGCCGTGACAACCGCCAGCAGAACGCCGGTTTTCCAGGAGAACAGCGCTCCGAGAGCGCTGCGTATGCCCTCGTTTGCTATCGCCAGCGGAATAGCGCCCTCTACAACTCCCTGCGGGCATATATACTTGCAGAAGAACGGGTCGCCCATTCCAAGCTCGTTTACAACGATCAGCGGAAGCATTATAACAAAAACTGCCAGTATGACGTATTTCAAATACCTCAGCGGCTTCAGCTTTCGGGTGGACAGCTTCGGCACCGGGATCTTATGCAAAAGCTCCTGAAGCCAGCCGAAAGGGCACAGAAAGCCGCAGATAAATCGTCCCAGAAGTACTCCCATAAGAATGAGCGAACCTGTGATGTAATAGGTAAATTTGAATTTCGATGAGCCTATGACCGCCTGAAACGCGCCGATGGGACAGGCTCCGGCGGCTCCGGGGCAGGAATAGCAGTTAAGTCCCGGAACGCAGGCGTATTTCCCTTTTCCCTGATATAACGTTCCCTTAAAGAAATTCGGCAGGTGGATATTTGTCAGTACTGCGGCTGCCGCTTGTATCAGCCAACGGAAACGGGCAAGGAAACATATCTTTTTAGTTTTTTTCTTCTTATCCAATTCCTACACACTCCATACACAGCCGTATCGCCTTTGACAGAACAGTTTCCGCCTCTCCGCGCCATATCCCGAAACATATCATCAATATTCCGGCAAGCAGCAGAAGCGACTGTACAAGCGCTTTTTTTCTTGTCATGATTTTATCCTCCGTTCTTTGATGATATGTTTATATCACAGTGAGTATAAATTTTCTGTTAAGCAGAAATTAACACAAATTTTATCAGAATGTGCTATAATATAAATACTATTATAATGGAGGACAGACAAAAATGCGTTTACTTGTTGTTGAAGATGAAAAATCCCTGCGTGACGATATCACGAAAAAGCTGCGTCTGGACGGCTATGAAGCAGACGCATGCGGCGATGGAAATGAAGCCCGTGAGCTGCTTGCCGTTGAGCGTTACGACCTGGTCCTGCTTGATATCAACCTGCCCGGCGCGGATGGAATGACCATACTGCGGGAATTTCGGACAGTGAACTATGAAACTCCCGTGCTTATCCTTTCTGCACGCAGCGAAACAACTGACAAAGTGGAGGGACTGGACGCAGGTGCGAACGACTACCTGTCCAAGCCGTTCCATCTGGCGGAGCTTGAGGCGCGCATCGTCCGGCATGTGCTTGAGCTTTGCCTGCAAGTCTTCGTTCACGATCTCGTGGAAGCTGCGGCCGAAGATGTTGGACTGCCAGATCTTTGTCGTGTCGCCCTCGAACTCCTGCAAGAGGTAGTTGACCATGTCCTCGCTCTGCTTTTCGTTGCCGACGATGGGCGAAACCGTCGTTTCGATGTCGGCGCGGATGATGTGCAGGCTCGGCGCGCTCGCCTTGAGCCTCACACCGTAGCGCCCGCCCTGCTTCATGATCTCCGGCTCCTCCAAGTTCAGCTCGTCGACCGTCGGCACAACGATGCCGTAGCCTCTCTCGCGCGCATCGAACACCGCCTGCGCCACCTTGTCGTACTCCGCCTTGACCAACGAGAGCTCAGTGAGAAGGCTCAGCAGATCGCCGTCATCCTTCACATCGAAGCCAGACTGCTCGCTCAGCGTCCGGTAGAACAGTGCGCGCGGGAGCTGCAATTCCGCCGCGGCGACGCCCGTGCCGAGCTGAATGGACTTGATGCGCGCGCTGCTGACGCTTTCGCAGCCGCCGATGGCGCTGATTGCGCCCTGCACCTCTCGGATACAGTGGAGGCTGCCTGTGTTCTCGCGGATGGCCTGATAGAGGCCGCTTTTGATCGGGTGATCGTCGGCAAGCGCCTCGACCCACGGCGGGATGAAGAGGTCCAGCTCGCAGAGCGGGAACTCGTAAAGGATGGCCTTGAGAATCATTCCCACTGCGTTGTCGTCGAGCGTCAGGCAGTTGACGGGCAGACATGTCACGCCATAGCGTGAAGCGATATCCCTTGCCATTGTCTGCACGCGATCGCTTTCCGGCTCTGTCGCGTTGAGCAGGACGAGAAATGGCTTGCCGATCTCCTGTAATTCGCGGATGACGCGGCCCTCGGCCTCTATGTAGTCCTCGCGCGGGATATCGGTGATACTGCCGTCGGTCGTCACAACGACGCCGATGGTCGAATGCTCGCGGATGACGCGCGTTGTGCCAAGCTCCGCCGCCTCACTCATCGTCACCTCGTGATCGAGCCACGGCGTCGAGACCATGCGGGGGCTCTCGCCCTCCATCTGCCCCGTCGCGCCGGGGATCATATAGCCCACGCAGTCGATGAGCCGGACCGAGCAGCTGCTGCCCTCGTCGAGCGATGTCCACCGCCTCTTCCGGCACGAACTTCGGCTCCGCCGTCATCACCATGCGGCCGCTGCCGCTCTGCGGCAGCTCATCCTTCGCCCGCTCGCGGCGGTAGACATTGTCGATATTCGGGATGACCTGCGTCTCCATAAAGCGCTTGATGAACGTCGACTTGCCCGCGCGCACGGGGCCGACGACGCCGATGTAGATGTCCCCCGCCGTGCGGGTCGAAATATCCTGATAGATCTCCGTATTCATGCTCATACCCTCTTCCTCCGTTCCTCAGCGCCTGCGCGGGATCAGCAGCAGCTTTCCGATCACCGCGGCGGATTCCTCCTTGAGCTCGTTGGCCGCGAGGATGGCCTCGACCGTCGTGCGGTACAGCTTGGCAATATCCCACAGCCGCTCGCCCTGCTTCATCGCGCGGAGCACGAGCGAGGGGACGTTCTCGTCCTTTTTCCCGCACTCCTCGGCCTCAAGCGACTGAAGACAAGGATAACGCGGCGTTTCCGCCACGCTGACGGCAAACGTTACGGGGAAGCGCAGCTCCACGCCGTCCGCGCCGACGGACGCGGCGATCTCGCCCACGTACATGTCCTGCACCCGCGCCTGTCCGCTGCCCGGAAGGTCGGTCTCGAGCAGCACCTCGCTCCGCCGCTCGGAGAGCAGCGGCACGGCGTTTTCGTCGAGATACAGCACGCGCAGATTCGCCGTCGCGCGCAGCGACGCGCTCTCTCCCCCGCCGCTCACGCCCGCGCTGCTGAAGATCACGTCCGTCGCCAGCACCGTCTGCACCTCGGCCCCGGTCTCGATCTTTTCGCGCACGAGCTGCTCGCGCAGCACCAGCGCCGCGCTGTCGCACAGCTCGACCGTCTCCGTCTTCGCGGTCAGGTCGTAAGCCGTGCTGTAAAGGTCCGCCACACAGCAAACGCTTTTCACCTCGCGCACCGCTGTGAACGCGCTGATGTAGAGCCGCAGCGAGATGGCGCGGTTGTTGTCCGGCTCGCTCTCGCTGCCGACATGGATCTCCGCGCCTGTCAGGCGCAGCGACGCGCGCACCGTCATCTCGCCCTCCTCTTCGGCAAGTCCGTCTAGGATCTGCGAAAACGGCAATTCACTGCTCATCGACGCAAGATTCCCGCTCTCATCCAAGTAGATGGCATCCAGCCGCGCGACGCCCTTGAGCACGATCTTGTTGCCGATCGACTTGCAGTCAGTCACGCGCAGCGCGCACTTTGTGCGTAAAAGCTCCTGAATGGGCTCCTTCGTGCCCGAAAGCAGCACTTCATCGGAAAACGTGAAGTCCTTTTCCCGAATGGCGCGGATAATACCGATGTCCTTTTTCTCGCACAGCGTTTCGATCTTGTAGGCTTCCTGCTCCTTCACACCGCTGCACACGCTCAGCGACGCGGGCACGTAGGGCGTAAGCGTCAGCTCCACGTTCACGCGCGTGAACACCTTACGCGGATTGAGCATGCGCACCTCGCACGAGCAGAGCCGGCCGTCGAGGCAGCTGTCCGCGCTGCCGCTCAGCGCGCGCCCCTCGATCGTCTCGTCGAGCGGCAGCGTGTATTCAAACGACTTCATCCCCTGCGCGTCCTCGGCCACGTACAAAAGCGTCATGCGGACCGTGCCCGACACCTGCGCTTTTCCGTCTGCGATCTCACGGCTGCGCAGGAAAAGGCACCCGCTCGCATCCACGATGCGGGCAATGTCCGGCAGATAGTCCGGCACGATGGTCTCCGTTGTCTCCTCGCGGTTCTCGCTGAGCTGCGGTAACGCCTGATAACAGGCAAACTGCTCCTTTTTCAATTCCAGTTCCATTGCAGTCCCTCTCCTTCGGCTAAGTGGTTACTGCACTCTATGCACTGTGGACGCGCGTTATGCTTCCTCCCTGACGCCAAATACGCGCCGCAGCAGCGACGAGAGGACCTTGGGTGACTTCCAAACGACAATTTTCATGCTTTTCCCTCCCAATATTCATACCCTTTTCAACCAATGTTAGAATCTGCGCAGGCAGCCGATGCCGCAAAAGATGAGAAGAAACGCGACCAGAAACATCAGCGCCCCCACCGGAAAAACAGCCGCGATGAAAATACCGAGCCCCAGCGCCAGCGCGCAAACACCCACGCAGCGCCACGGGCCGAACAGCGGCGGTCCCGGCGGGCGCGGCGGCGGATTCGAATACATGCTTTTCCCCTCCTCTCCCGGCGTTCGCCTGCTCCATTCTATACAAAAGCGGCCGCCGCGTTCCTGCTTTATCGTGACAAAGCGTCGAACTTCGTCATGTTGTCCTTTGTAATACTTGACATTCTCTCATCTTTATGTAATATTAAGAACAACTTCACTTGATCGCGGCTCTGCGAGCGTGTTCCGCACTGACCGCAACGGAAAGGACGGCACACCCATGCAGGAAATGAGCAGAAGAAATCAGCACTTTACCGACTCCGTCATTCGCAGAATGACGCGTATCTCCAACGAATGCGGCGCGATCAACTTAGCGCAGGGCTTCCCCGATTTTGACCCGCCCAAGGAGATGATGGACCGCCTCGAGGTCGTGAGCCACGAAGGCCCCCATCAGTACCCCATCACGATGGGTGCGCCGAATTTCCGCCAGGCCATCGCGCGCAAATGCGGTCACTTCATGGGCCGCACCATCGACCCCGAGACCGAGATTGTCGCGACCATCGGCTCGACCGAAGCGATGGTCGACACGCTCTTCGCCCTGACGAATCCGGGCGACCGCGTCGTGATGTTCTCCCCGTTCTTCGAAAACTACCGCGCACAGGTCATCATGGCCGACTGCGAGCCGGTCTTTGTCCCTCTGAATCCGCCGATGTTCTCCTTTGACCCGAACGTGCTCGAAGATGCGTTCCGCGGCGGTGCGAAGGCCATCATCATCTGCAATCCCTCGAACCCGAGCGGCAAGGTCTTCACCGAGGAAGAGCTCAAGACCATCGCCGACCTCTGCATCCGCTACGACGTTTACGCCATCATGGACGAGGTGTATGAGCACATCATCTACGACGGCCGCAAGCATGTCTACATGAACAGCATCCCCGGCATGTGGGAGCGCACGGTCTCCTGCTCGTCGCTCTCCAAGACCTACTCCGTCACCGGCTGGAGACTCGGCTATGCCATCGCGCCGGAGAACATCATGGCGCGCATCCGCCAGTACCACGACTTCAATGCCGTCGGCTGCCCGTCGCCTCTGATGGAGGCCGCCGTCGTCGGCCTCAACATGCCGCTGAGCTACTATGACGAGTTCGGCGCGCACTACGCGCACATGAAAAAGATCTTCACCGAGGGCATGCGCGACATCGGCATCCCCTTCACCGATCCCGAGGGCACGTACTTCGTGCTGGCCGACATCTCCCCGTACCTCAAGAAGGGCCAGAGCGACGTCGACTTCTGCGAGCAGCTGGCGAGAAAAGTCGGCGTCGGCGCCGTGCCGGGCAGCTCGTTCTTCAATGAACCGATCAACAATATTGTGCGTCTGCACTTCGCGAAGAAGGATGAGACGCTGTACGCTGCGCTGGATCGGCTGAATCATATCAAGGATATGATGTAAGTTTTCCGCACTTCATGCGGAAGGAATGTTCCCCACACTGTGTGGGGACGCGGATAAGGGAGGGATGTCTCTTTTTGAAAAAGAGACATCCCTCCCTTACACCCTCCCTGAGAAAATTTTCATTGCAAGCGAGCAACTCGAAGAGCTGCGATGCTTGCCGATTGCACTTCCCATAGCGCGGCGTTGCCGCATTTAGCATTGCTAGACGATTTGGCCTACTCCTATTATCCGCTGCCGCTCTGCCCATCTTGTAGAAGTTCGCAGTAATCACCGTCTACCGCCAGTGTCATCAATGCGGCGAGCGCCGCATTTGGCACACAGTCTGCCGCCGAGTAAACGTCACTCGCGCCTCACGGTAGTAAGGCGTGGTTGAGAGTGGTAACGAGGTGGTAGGGATTCATGGCAAAGCCATGTACACCGCACCTGATTGCGCAGCGCGTGCAGCTCTTCGAGCTACAAACTGCCAATGTAAAATTTCTCTCGGGGGATTTAAAGGGGGATACTCTCTTTTGAAAGAGAGTATCCCCCTTTAGTTGCCCGTTTCCGCACAGTGCGGAAAACCGCCGCTGCACGGTGCAGCAGCAGATCACAGCAGTGTATCAATGCCGATTTGCACTTCCGCAGAGTCAGCAGATTCGGGACCTCCGAACCGAGAGACAAATTCTTCCTCGGAAAGAATAGGAATCCCCAGTTCCTTTGCCTTTTTCGTCTTCGACGAATTCGATTCCCCGTCGTTGCTGACGAGGTACGTTGTCTTCCCCGAGACGCTGCCGGTCACGGCGCCGCCTTGCTGTTCGACGTAGGCTTTGAACGCGCTGCGGTTTTTGAAGAGGTGCACATCGCCCGTGATGACGAAGCTCAGACCTTTGCAGGTTCCGTCGGCCTCCTGCTTGGGGGCGACGTCCTCCAGTGTGAGCTCTGCCATCAGGCGGTCGAAGAGGTTTTTGTTTTCATCGTCAGCAAACCAGTTCAGGAGCGCGTTTGAACGCTCGACGCCGATGCCGTCCACGTCCTCGAAGCCCTCGCCGCTCTCGATGCGTGATAAAAAGCCCTTCGTGCCGAGCGCTGCGATGAGCTTCTTGCCCGCGTCCGCGCCGATGTTTGGGATGCAGAGGGCGAAGATCAGGTGGATGGGGTCGACTTTGCGGCTCTTTTCGATGGCCGCCAACAGGTTCGCGCAGGACTTTTCGCCAAAGCCTTCGAGCTTTACGATCTCGTCCGCGTGCGCGTCCAGATGATAGAGGTCGGCAAAATCGCGCAGATAGCCGCGGTTGACGAACTCGTGCAGCGTTTGCACGGAGAGGCCGTCGATATCAAGCCCGCCCTTGCTCGCAAAGCGGACAAAGCGCTTCAAGTGCTTGGCGGGACAGTTCGGATCGGTGCAGCGCAGCGTCTTCACGCCGCTGATGGGGCTGATACGCACCTCGGTCGCCGCGCCGCAGACGGGACAGGCCGTCGGGACTTCATAGCTGCCCTCGGCCCTGACGACCGCGATGCACTTCGGGATGATCTTGTTGGCCTTGATGATGCGAAGCTCGGTCTTGTGGTCCTTGCCGATGCCGAGGCGCTCGAGCTCGCTGACGTTGCAGAGGCTTGCGCGCGTGACAGTCGTGCCCTCAAGCTGCACAGGGTCAAAGACCGCGACCGGCGTGATGGTTGAAGCCGCGCACGACCATTCGATGTGATCGAGCACCGTGTCGGCGGAAACGTCCGCCCACTTGTAGGCAAGACCCGCGCGCGTGGCGTGATGACCCGTCACGCTGCCGGTCGCTGCGTAGTCCGTGTCGTCGTAGGTGATGACAAGGCCGTCCACGGGAATGCCCATCTCGCCGGAATCGACCTTTTTCGTCCAGCGCGCGATGGCGTCGGGCAGGTCCTTCGCGCTCGTGCGCTCGCGCTCGACAGTTGTAAAGCCCATTTGGTCAAGATAGTCCATCCGCGCGCCCCAGGAGCGGATCACTTCATCCGTGTGGACGAGCGTGAACGGTGTGAATGTCACGTTTCGCTCTTTCACCTTGTCGAGATTCGTCTTGTCGAGCGCCAGCGTGCCGGCGGCGAGGTTGCGGGGGTTTGCGTAGCGGTCGTCCGCGTCCTCGAGCGTGTCGTTGATGGCCTCGAAATCTGCATAGGAGATGGTCGCCTCGCCGCGCACGACGAGGTGGCCTTTGTTGCTGATTTTCGCAGGAATACCGCGGATGGCGGAGGCCATATAGGTGATGTTCGTGCCGACGGTGCCGTTGCCGCGCGTCAAAACGCGCGTGAGCGTGCCGCCGTCATACGTCGCCACAAGCGTCGAGCCGTCGAGCTTCCACGAGAGCCAAATGTCGCGCTCACCCGCCCAGTCCTGCAATTCCTCGACCTTTTTCGTCTTGGCGAGCGAGAGCGCGGGGTACTCGTGCGCTTCCTTCTCCCCCTCGCCGTCCATTTCGTTTCCGGAATGGCTCGTCACCTGCGTGGGACTGTCGGGCCGGACATAGCCGGTCTCTTTTTCGAGTGCGGTCAGCTCGTCAAACAGAGCGTCCCACTCGTAGTTCGTCATCTGCTCCTCCTGCCCGCCGTAGTAAGCGTCGGAGGCGGTATTCAGCCGTGTTACGATCTCGTCGATCCGGATATTTTTGTCCATAGTGCGTTCCCTCTCTCCGGCGGTGCACAAAAGGCAGTCAGCCGTTGTTCATGATGTAATCTTCCGCGTTCTGCTCCATGTCCTCGCCATTGCTGAAATAGGTGTAATTGTCCGGCACGGAGCCGACGATAACGGTCTCCGCCACGGAATAGGTGTTGCTGAATTTTGTCGTTGTGGAAAAGCCCGGCAGCAGAATGCTGACGTACACGTCCACCACAAGGTAAATCTGGTGCTTCGTCTGGTTGATACCCGCCGACGTGAACGCATTTTCAAAATGCGCGCTCGACGAGCCGACCGACTGCATCCGCACCCGAATGAGCGGCCCGCGCCCCGAGAGAAACGGTGAGCCGAGCAGTGTGCCGACCGGCACGGAGAGTTCCTTCGTCGTCACCTCGGAGAGCTTTTCGAGTACCTCGTCGATGATGGCGGACTGCAAACGGTTGAACTCCGCCATGTTGCTCTTGACCGCCGTGATCTTTCCCTCGTTGTCCTTTTCAAAGGAGATGAGCTGGTCGTAGTCCACGCCGCCGCTGTAGATCGTCTCGTTCACGGCGGCGGTCACGATGCCGTTGACCGTATTTGACACGCGCGCCGTTGCGAGCGACGTGAGCACGGGTTTTAGGTGCGTCATTGCCACGATGGCGAGCGCCAGCAGCGCCGCGAGCAAAAACAACACAAGCAGCAGCGCCCGCTTCTTTCCTGAAAGTCTCCTGTGTCTCCATTTCGGCACAGAGCCTCACCCCGATTCCAGTGAAGCCTATGCCGCGCGGGCTTTTCCCTATTCGCCCAGCGCCATGACAAGCTTCTTGAACGCCTTGCCGCGCTCCATGAAGTTCGCGAACTGGTCGAACGCCGCGCACGCGGGCGAGAGCGTCACGATGTCGCCGCGCACTGCGCGCTCGTAGGCGGTCTTCACGCAGTCCTCCAGACTCTCGCAGCGCACGATCTCGGGGCTGCCGTGATAGCCCGGGCACTCGCGCACGGCCTTTTCGATGGCGTCCGCTGTCGCGCCGCACAAAATAAGCAGCTTGACGTGCTTTACCACCTCGGGTGCAAGGGGTGCAAAGGGAATATGCTTGTCATATCCGCCCGCGAGCAGAATGACCTTTTCGTTGAACGCGTTGAGCCCCGCGATGGTACGCGTCGGGCTCGACGCGATGGAATCGTTGTACCACTGCACGCCGCGGATCGTCCGCACCGGCTCGATGCGGTGCTCGACGCCGACAAAGGTACGCGCAGTCTCGCGCATGACCTCGTAGGGCACCAAACCGTCGAGCGCCGTCACGGCGGCGAGGTAGTTTTCGACATTGTGCATCCCCGGCAGACGGATGTCAGAGATCTGCATGACCGCTTCCTCGCATCCGTCATGGCGCAGGACGATGGTATCTCCGCGAAGGAATGCGCCGTCCGCGACCTCTTCGCGGCGGCTGAAGAGCCGCATCCACGCTGCCGCCTTTTTCGAGAGCTTGCGCGTGATGTCGTTGTCCTCGTTGAAAATAGCGATGTCGCCCTCGTGCTGATGGAGATAGATATTCTCCTTCGCCGCGATGTACTCGTCCATATCCTTGTGCACATCCAGATGGTTCGGCGCAAGGTTCGTCATCACCGCGATGTGCGGCGAGCGCTTCATATCGAGCAGCTGAAACGATGAAAGCTCCACGACTGCGAAGTCCTCAGGCTGCATCTTCTCCGCGTCGCACAGCAGCGGGTGGCCGATGTTGCCGCCGAGATACACGGTCTTCCCCGCCGCACGCAGCATTTCGGCGATGATGCTCGTCGTGGTGGTCTTGCCGTCGCTGCCCGTCACACCGATGATCGTACATGGGCAGACCTCGAAAAAGATCTCCATTTCCGACGTCACGATGCTGCCGCGCGCTTTCGCCTCGAGCAGCGCCGGAACGTCCGGCCGCATGCCCGGTGTGCGGAAAACGACGTCCGCGCGCAGATCATCGAGGTAGCCTTCGCCAAGCTGCAAGTGCGCGCCCAGCGCTTCAAGCTGCTTCGCGCGCTCGCCGAGGTCTTCGCGGCTCTTTTTGTCGCAGGCGATGACCTGCACACCGCTGCGGCACAAAAGCTCGATGAGCGGCGTGTTGCTTACGCCGATGCCGAGCACTGCCGCTGTTTTTCCCCGCAGGGAGGATAGATATTCCTGTATCGTCATAGACGTTCATCCTTTCGTCTGCACATACAAATTCAATATATAGTATAGCGCAGGAACGAAAAAATAGCAATGCATTTTCCGTTGACAAGCCCCGCGCCATGGGATAAAATACTTGTGCGAGTATGACAGACAGTCGCGCGGCGAGGCCGAAAGGCCCGCTGTGAGGAAAGTCCGGGCTCCACAGGGCAAGGATAACGGGTAACGCCCGCCCAGAGCGATCTGAGGAAAAGTGCAACAGAAATAGACCGCCCGAGGTATGCAAGTATCTCAGGTAAGGATGGAAAGGTGCGGTAAGAGCGCACCCGTCGGCTCGAGAGTGTCCGATGCTGTAAACTCTATCCGGAGCAACACCGGTATGGGAGCAATAGGTTGGCCCGACCGCTCCCGGGGTGGCTGGAGTACCGCGGCAACGCGGCGCGTAGATAGATGACTGTCAAATACAGAACCCGGCTTACAGTCATGCTCGTGCAAAATATGAGAGGGACGGCGGAAATCGCCGTCCCTCCCGTTTTTTCTTTTCTGACATAAACTGTCCAAAATGCAGAAAAAGCGGCGGGAGCTACCGCCGCTTTTCTTTTTTATGAATCAAACTTCCTTCTTGCCGATGCGGATGAGACGCACGACCACAGGGCTCAGCACCACGTTGAAGAGGAGCTCAAAGATAAAATTCGCGCCGACAAGGCCAACGATCATATACTGGCCGACGTTTGCACCAAAGCCCATCGCATCCGCCCAGCCGCCGATGGTCTCCATGAAGAAGAGCAGGCAGCCGATCAGGAACACGCCGGTATTGACCACCGGACAGACCACAGCGGCCACCGCCACGGCAAGCGTGCGGTTCTTGTTCTCAAGCGCCTTGTAGACAAGGCCGGAGAGAAGGCCCGCCAGCGTACCCTTGACAAGCACCGTCAGGATCGTGCCGAGCGCGTTGACGCCGAGGAACGCCGCCGCGTCGCCGCTGAGCAGCACGACCACGCCGAACACAAAGCCGAGCCACGCGCCAGCACCTGCGCCGTAGAGCGCCGCACCGATAACGACCGGCACCAGCACCAGAGAAATGCTGAACGTGCCAAACCGGATAAAGCTGCCCATCAGCTGCAGAACGATCACAATAGCGGTGAACAGACCGAGACCAACGATCTTCTGCGTGTTGTTGTTCTTACTCATATGTTTCTCCTTTCACCCGGCCGTCCGTGCAAGGGGGGCTATACAGGTGTTACAGCAGGAGCGCGCCGCGGAAAAAGCTCCTCCTCACAGCGCACCTTGTTTTTCTGCCGAAACTGGACGTCCGACGTGCTGAGATATAATACCAAACAACGGTGACAATTTCAAGTGGAATATTTATATATTTTTATAGGATATCCATATAAGTCAGGCGGCAAAAAAGAGCTTGAGAATATCTTCTCAAGCTCTTTTGATCAATGTAATCGTATGTCACAACAGAAGCTGCCGTGTACGCCGCAGCAGGACAAAGATATGTCACAACTGCGCGCTCTTCCCTGCTGAAAAAGTCAGCATTTGCAAGGGGTTTAGTCCTGGTCCCAGTTGTGGTAGGTATTTTGCACGTCCTCGTTGTCGTCGAGCATGTCGAGCAGCTTTTCCATGTTCTTGATGTCCTCGTCGCTCTCGAGCTTCACGTAGGTCTGCGGGACAAGGCTGATGTCCGCGCTGACGAAGGCGTAGTTCTTCTCCTCGAGGGCCTTGACGACGTCGTTGAACGCGTCGGGGTCGGTCGTGATCTCGAAGACGTTATCCTCGGCGTTGAAATCGTCGGCACCGGCGTCGAGCGCATCCATCATGACGGCGTCCTCGTCGTAGTCTCCGTCCTCGTTGTCGATGATGATGACGCCCTTGCGGTCGAACGACCAGCTGACGCAGCCCTGCGCGCCCATGCCCTTGCCGTACTTATCGAAGTAATGGCGGACCTCCGGCGCGGTGCGCTGGCGGTTGTCGGTCAGTGCCTCGACGATGACGGCCACGCCGCCGGGGCCGTAGCCCTCGTAGGTGACGGACTCGTAGTTGTCGGTGTTGCCCGAGCCGAGCGCCTTGTCGATGGTGCGTTTGATGTTGTCGTTGGGCATGTTGGCAGCCTTCGCCTTGGCGATGACGGTCGCGAGACGGGAGTTGTTATTCGGATCGCCCGAGCCGCCCTGCTTGACGGCGACGATGATCTCCTTGGCGATCTTGGTGAAGGCGGCGCTGCGCTTGGCGTCAGCTGCGCCCTTCGTCTTTTGAATATTGTGCCACTTGGAATGTCCGGACATGATGTGATCTCTCCTTACAGATAGTATTGAATGACGTCTCTGTGCGACGTCGATATTACGGTTTTCACCTCGGGGAAATGCTCCTCCAAATACGCCTTGACCGTCGGACAGACGACGTTCTCCGTCGGAAAATGCCCTGCGTCGATCAGGTTGAGTCCCCGCGTATCCAGAAAATCGTTGTAGCGCAGATCGCTCGTCACGAACGTATCGCAGCCCTGCGCAATGGCCTGCGGGATATACTCGCCGCACGCGCCGCCGCCGACGGCTACGCGGTGCACCCGCCCGCTGCCGCGGCAATAGCGCAAGCCGCCGCAGCCGAGTAATTCTATCACATCCCGCAGGAACTCTTCAAGCCCTTTTTCGCAGGAAAGTGTGCCAATACGCCCGATTTTTTCGTCGTTGAGCAAAAAAACATCGTTAAGGCCCAGTTTTTTCGCCAGACAGTCGTTCACGCCGCCGTCCGCAGCATCCAGATTCGTGTGCATGCAGATGGCGGAAATGTCGTTTTTGACGAGTGTGGTCAAAACGCCGCCGAGGCGCGTGTCGGGCCGAAGGGTCTGCATCTCGCGCTCGTGCCAGCGCACGTTCATCACCGGATGGTGGGACACGATGAGCTGCGCGCCGCAGTCGATGGCCTCCTGTACCACGCGCTCGGTGATATCGAGCGCGACTAAAATGCGCTCGACCTCCTGCTCGGGATCGCCGACGAGGTGGCCGACATTGTCCCAGTCCATCGCGCTCTCGCGCGGCGCCCAGGAAAAAAGCCTCTGTTCGATCTCATGTACCGTTGCCATGTTCCCACTCCCCTTTTCTTCTCTCGATCTCTTCGATGAGATTTTCAAGATGCGCGATACGCGCCTCCTTATCTGCGAGCGACGAGACGGCGAGGCCGTCTCTCGCCCGATTGAGCTTTATAAGATGCTGCGACAGGTATTCGCCGTACAGCGGGTCATTTCGCAGCAAAAGTCCCGTCAGCGCATCGGCCTCGCTCAGCTCCTGCCCCATCCCCGCTCTCACACGGAAGACGACGTAAAGCTGCTCCTTGTCGCGCACGAGCGTCTCGCTCAAAAAGCGGTAACCGTGCCCGCAGAGCCAGCAGCGCAGAAGGTCGATCTTTGTCTGCGGCTGCAAAATGAGCGTATGCACGTCCTCATGCGTCCAGGGCGCGGCCTCGAGAATGCCGAGGATCGTCTCGCCGCCCATGCCGGCGATAGCGATGGCGTCGCACTCCTCTGCTTTGATCTTCGCAAGGCCCGGGCAGAGGCGAAAATCCATGCGCTCCGTCACGCCGTATTCTCGCGCCGTCGCGCGCGCGTGGTCAAGCGGCAGCGCGTTGATGTCAGACGCAATGGCGCTTTCAATGCGCCCGTGCTGCAAAAGCCACACGGGAAGATACCCATGGTCGGTGCCGACGTCGGCCAGTCTCGCGCCCTGCGGCACAAGGCTTGCGATGCATTGCAGCCGCGGCTGAAGCTGTAATTCCTTTTCCACCGCCGCCCTCCTTTCGCTGAGCGAATAAGACGCATACGGAAGACCCGTATGCGTCCTTTTCTTATTCCTTGACAGGCTTGTTGGCCTCTTCGTTCACGAGAGCCAGCAGCTTCTCCACGTCGATCCCGTGGACCATGCAGGCCTCTTCCACCGTCTCACCGCGGGAGCTGGGGCAGCCCAGGCAGTGCATGCCGATCGACAGGAAGATCGGCGCGGTCTGCGGCGCAACGTCCAGAATGTCACCGATGATAGTGTCGCGCTTAATTTCGATCATGTTTGATTCACCTCCGTGAAAATAGCTGAAAATAGTTTATCCCATTTTTCGCACTTTTTCAATAGGAAATATGAAAAAAGAAGCTGCCATAAAGCCAAAAAAGAAAGACGCCCGCATTAGCGGACGTCTTTCGATCAAAACGTTTACAAGAATTACTGCTCAGCGCGCATCTTGGCGAAGCACTCGCTGCAGTAGACCGGACGGTCGGACTTGGGCTCGAAAGGAACCTTGGCCTCGCCGCCGCAAGCTGCGCAGACTGCGGTGAAGTACTCACGGGGGCCACGAGCGGCGTTCTTGCGAGCGTCGCGGCAGGCCTTGCAGCGCTGGGGCTCGTTCTGGAAGCCGCGCTCCGCGTAGAACTCCTGCTCACCGGCAGTGAACACGAACTCTTTGCCGCACTCTTTGCAAACTAAAGTCTTGTCTTCGTACATGATTTTACCCTCTCTTTGAATCAGAAAAAAATATATGCGTTCAGCGTTTGCTGATATCGCCGGAAAAAATGTGCTGCGCAGCCTTGCGGCGAACGCGCTGCACGGCGTTGTCCACCGACTTCGGAGACTTGCCCACGGCCTTTGCGATCTCGTGACAGGAAAGGCCTTCCAAATAGTACCCTAAGATCTTCGCCTCGAACTCGGACAAGTGCTTGCGGGTACTTTCGAGTAGACTCTCCACGTGGTCCCGCTCAGCGATGAGGAGCTCGGGGTCTGTGTGGCTGGGGTCTAAAGTACCGGCGGTGTAAGAAGAACTGTCAAAGGAAGGGGTATCAAGGGATATGGATTCGTTCAGCGGATAATGCTTGCCGCGGGAGGCGGCACGGAGCGCGGAGAACAGGCGGTTGCGAATGCAGATCTCTGCATAGGTGTGAAACGACGCCGCCTTGTCAGCGTCATACTCCCGTATCGCCTGAATGAGACCGAACATGCCCTCCTGAATCAGATCCTCCCCGTCGCCGCCGGCGAGGAAAAGCGGACGCGCACACGCGCGCACCATTCCGTAATAGCGCGTGACAAGAAGCTCTTCTGCTTCCCTGTCGCCCGTGGCGGCCATGGCGCACAGCTGCTCATCCGTGCAGGCTGCAAGCTCTTTATGATGGCTCTCACTCTGATGATACTGCATGTATTATACCTTCTGTGCTCAGGTTTTGTCAAGTATTTACGAAAATTCAGTATTAGCGCTAACGATTTTACAGCATTTTTATCACATTGACCAAATTCTCGGCCGCAAGAAGGGCAATTTGTTCTGTTTTTGCCTCAACCATGACGCGGATGAGCGCTTCCGTGCCGCTCGGGCGGACGAGCACGCGTCCCTCGCCGGAGAGCTTTCCCTCCTCCTCCGCGATGGCCGCGGAGAGTGCATCGGACGCCATGATGGCATCCTTGACGCCGCGCTCATGCGAAACGGCGACGTTGAGCAACACCTGCGGATACTGCGGGCAGACGGACGCAAGCTCAGAGGCCTTCTTCCCGCTGCGCGCGAGCACATCGAGGAACTGAAGCGCCGTCAGCTGACCGTCGCCGGTCGTGGCGTAGTCGGTGAAGATCGTGTGGCCCGACTGCTCGCCGCCAAGCTTGTAGCCGCACTCATTCATCTTTTCGAGCACGTTGCGGTCGCCCACGCTCGTGCAGACGAGGCCGACGCCGTTTTCGCGGCAGAACTCGTGAAGGCCGAGGTTCGACATCACCGTCGCAACGATCGTGCCGCCCGAGAGCTTCCCGCGGCGCTTCATGTCCGAGCCGCAGACGGCAAGCACCTTGTCGCCGTCGATAACGCCGCCCTGCTCGTCGACGAGCAGGCAGCGGTCCGCGTCGCCATCGAACGCGACGCCGATGTCATAGCCGCCCGCGACGACCTTTTGTGCAAGGTCGTCGAGATGCGTCGAACCGCAGTGGTCGTTGATGTTCACGCCGTCCGGCTCGCGGTGGATGAAGTCACAGAAGCAGCGGAAGCGGCCAAAGAGCTCCGGTGCCGTCGCGGACGACGCGCCGTTCGAGCAATCGACCAGCACGCGCAGGCCGGACAGGTCTCCTTCGATCGTGCCAGCTAAATGGTCGATATACGCCTCGCGCGACTGCCGCAGACCGTGGCGCAGGACGCCGATCTCGCCGTGCGTCGCGGCGGGATAGATGTCGGTGAGAATTTTTTCTTCGACCTGCTCTTCGATCGCGTCGGGCAGCTTGTAGCCCTTTTCGTTGAAGACCTTAATGCCGTTGTGCTCGTAGGGGTTGTGCGAGGCGGAGATCACGATGCCCGCATCCGCGCCTTTGAGCACGGTCAGGTACGCGACCGCCGGAGTCGGCAGCACACCGAACGGCATCACGTCGCCGCCGACGGAGCAGATACCCGCGATCAGCGCACTTTCGAGCATATCGGACGAAATGCGCGTGTCCTTGCCGATGGTAATGACCGGCTTTCTGCCCTTTTCTTCCTTCAAAACGGCCGCGATGGCCTTGCCCGTACGGAACGCAAGATCAGCCGTGAGGTTTTCTCCCACAACGCCGCGAATGCCGTCGGTGCCAAACAGTTTTCCCATGATTTTGATTCCTCTTCTCAAAAAGATTTGAAGTTTTGCCGTAAAGTAGTTTGCATTTATAGACTAAGCTGTTCCGGCACTTCGTCCATGCTCTTCGGCACGGAGAGGCCTAAGTGCTCATATGCCTTGCGCGTGACGCAGCGCCCGCGCGGCGTGCGCTGCAAAAAGCCGAGCTGCATGAGATACGGCTCGTAAACATCCAGCAGCGTGACGGCTTCCTCGCCGATGGTCGCCAGCGTCTCGATGCCGACGGGGCCGCCGCCGTAGTTTTCGATGATGGCGTGCATCATCCGGTGGTCGATGGGGTCTAATCCGAGGTCGTCGATCTCAAGCGCGCGGAGCGCTTCGTCCGCGACCTCCTTCGTGATGACACCGTCGGCCCGCACATCCGCAAAGTCGCGCACGCGGCGCAGCATGCGGTTCGCGATACGCGGCGTGCCGCGCGAGCGGCGCGCGATCTCGAGCGCGCCCGTCGGGTCGATGTCGACATTCAGGATGCTCGCCGAGCGCGTGACGATTTTCGAAAGCTCCTGCGGCGTGTAAAGCTCCAGGCGCAGCGTGACGCCGAAGCGGTCGCGCAGCGGCGCGGACAACTGGCCCGCGCGCGTCGTCGCGCCGATGAGCGTGAAGTGCGGCAGATCGAGGCGGATGGAGTTCGCGCTCGGGCCCTTGCCGACGATGATGTCGATGGCGTAGTCCTCCATCGCGGGGTACAGGATCTCCTCCACGCTGCGGTTCAGGCGGTGGATCTCGTCGACGAACAGGATGTCCCCCTCGCTCAGATTCGTCAAAAGCGCCGCAAGGTCGCCCGCCTTTTCAATGGCGGGGCCGGACGTGATGCGGATGTTCACTCCCATTTCCTGGGCAATAATGCCCGCGAGCGTCGTCTTGCCGAGGCCCGGAGGGCCGTGCAGCAGCACGTGGTCGAGCGATTCGCCGCGCTTTTTCGCCGCCGCGATGAAGACGGCAAGGTTGCCCTTCGCCTTCTCCTGCCCGATGTATTCCGAGAGCGTCTTCGGGCGCAGCGAACCCTCCTGCGCGTCCTCGCTCAGAAAAGTCTTGGCCACGATAGGCTCTTCATAAATATCGGTTCCAAAATCAATGCTCAAAAGCTCACCCTCACTTTCGCTTCGTCAAAAGTCCTGCGGACTTTCGACGAGATGGGGATATCGCGCCGCTCTGTGCCTCGATGAGCCGCTGAAAGCGGCTCATTCGACACTCGCTCTGCGCGAAGTGTGATTTGCCACGCGCATGTCGCGGCAAATCACGATCAAATTTGATTTGCGCCGTGCACGGCGCAAATTCTGTCATTGAAGTTACTTTACCATTTTCTTTAAGCTCTGGCGCACGATCTCTTCAAGCGGTAAGTTTTCCACGTTCACGCCCTTCATCGCGACCGCGATATCCTGCTGGGTATAGCCGAGCACCGCGAGCGCGGCGGCGGCCTCGACGGCCTTGCTCTTCTCACCCGCAACGATGCCGGGGGCGGTCGGCATACCGATCTCCTGCTGCTCCTTGGTGAGCTTGTCCTTGAGCTCTAAGATGATGCGCTGGGCGATCTTCTTGCCGATGCCCGGCGCGGCAATGAGCGCCTTTTCATCGCCCGTGATGACGGCCATTGCAAGCCCCTGCGGCGTGCAGACCGAAAGTATCGCAAGCGCCGCCTTCGGCCCCACGCCCGAGACGCCGATGAGCTGCTTGAAGCTCCCGAGCTCACCCTGCGTGGCAAAACCGTAAAGGTCAAAGATCCCCTCACCCACGTGCAAATAGGTGTAAAGCTTGCTTGCTTTACTCACTTGCAGCTGTGAGATCGTCGTGCTGGTGGTCTTGCAGGCATAGCCCACGCCGCCGCAGTCGATCACGGCGAGATACGGCTCCACATGCGCGACCGTTCCGCTGACATAATAAAACATAAACTGCCTCTCTCCTGCTTAAATGGTCTGCTTGACGTCGTTCCCGCCCACGCGGCTCAGGAGCGACGTGGCGCTGCGCGCGTGGCAGATGGCGATGGCCAGCGCGTCGGCCGCGTCATCAGGACGCGGCACGGCCTTGAGCTTTAAGAGGCGCTTGACCATGTCCATGACCTGTCTTTTTTCGGCAAGGCCGTACCCTACGACCGCCTGCTTGACCTGCATTGGCGTATATTCATAGAGCGGCACGCCGCTCTTTTCCGCCGTGCACAAAATGATGCCGCGGCCGTGCGCCACGGCGATGCCCGTCGTGATGTTGTTCGAAAAGAACAGCTCTTCGACGGCAATGGCGTCTGGCTTTAACTGTGCGATGAGCTCTTCCATGTCCTGCTCGATCTGCACGAGGCGGCGCGCCAGCGGCAGTCCCGCGGGCGTGGTGATCGCACCGTAATTCAACAGCCGTGTCTGCCCGCGGTCCGCTTCGATCAGGCCAAAGCCCACGATGGCGATGCCCGGATCGATGCCGAGAATGCGCACGCGCATCACCTCCCACGATACTTATTTAGAAATTATATCAAACATCTGTCCGAAATGCAACGAGAAATCACAGCATAAAAAAGGCCGCTCTCCGAGCGGCCTTTCATTCTTCTTTTTATGCCCGCGGATGCGCCTTCTGATAGACGTCCTTGAGGTGCTTTTTGACGACATGCGTGTAGATCTGCGTCGAGGAAATGTCCGCGTGGCCCAGCATCTCCTGAATGGAGCGCAGGTCGGCACCGTTTTCGAGCAGATGCACGGCAAACGAGTGGCGCAGCGTGTGCGGCGTGATGTCCTTTGAGATACCCGCAGTCTCCTGATAGTGCTTGACGATCTTCCAGAAGCCCTGGCGGCTCATGCGCTCGCCGTTCATGTTGACGAACAGCGCCGTTTCCTCCGGATCGGCCAGAAGCTGCGGACGCACCTCCTTCATGTAGTGCGAAAGTGCCTTGACGGCGGCGGGATAGAGCGGGATGATACGCTCTTTGCCCTTGCTCTGCGCGCGGATGAAGCTCGCGCTCAGGCTCACGTCCTCTTCATTGAGCGAAATGAGCTCGGAGACGCGGATGCCCGTAGCGTACAGCAGTTCGAGCATCGCGTGGTCGCGGTAGCCCTTAGCGTCCACGCACTGGGGCTGGTCAAGGAAGAGCTCGACCTCCTTGCCCGTGAGGATCTCGGGGAACTTGTGCTCCACCTTCACCGCGGCAACGCCCTTGGCCGGGTTCGCGCTGACCTCTCCGGTCATCTGGAGGTAGGTGTAGAGCGACTTGATCGACGCGATGGAGCGCGTGATCGTCGCGGCAGACTTGCCCTTGCCGCCCATCCAGGCGACATAGCCGCTGATGACCTCCTGCGTCACCTGCGGCAACGGCATGGGGTGGAACTCGTCCAAATACACGGCGAACTGGTGCAGATCGCGCATATAGGAGCTGAGCGTATTCTGGGAGGCGTGCTTTTCCGTGGCCAGATATTCTTCGTATTGCGCCAAAAGGTCGGCCATGATCGCACCCCTCCTTCCTAAAAAACAGCTCAAGACGCCGCCAGCAGCAAAAACTGCGGCACGAGCCACAGCTCCAGCAGAGCGGCAAACAACAAACACACACAACAAATGCCAAAGCGGTACCAGTACGCGCTCCCGTAGCTGACTGCGCGTCCCCGTCCCCCGCCGCCAAGCGAAAGCGACAGCAACACGCGGGACTTGTCAAGCGACGCGTTCCCAAGCAGCAGCGTGCACGGCAGCACCGCCAGAAGCCGGATGCCGAACAGCGCCAGCAGCAGCGGAAAGCTCCCCCGTCCGAGCGAGAGCGCAAAGCAGAACAGCGAGTACGATAGAAGAAACCCCTGGCACGCACACACGAGCGGTACCGCCACAATGCCGATGGACGCAAAGCCCAGCAAAAACACGATACCCGGCGCGCGGAAATAGCACAACAGCGTTTCGCCCAGCGCCCTTACCGAAAACGGCCTGTTCACGCCGCCCGATAAAAACGCGTCGAAATACTGTTTCAGCTCGCCGCCCGCGCTCTGCAGCGACCGGAGCGCAAACACGTACCCAAGGATCACACCCAACACAATAAAAGCCGATAACACCAGCATCGGCACAGGCACGCGCTGCGGCAGCGCGCCGCGGCGGTCTCTTCTGTTCGTTCGACTCAGCAAGTATGTCACCCCTCGTGAAGGGAAACGGCATTCTGACCACGGAGCAAAACGATAGAACGTACCTATAAATATAGGCCGTTTGCACTCTTTTCGCAAGCGGAATTGCCAACTTTTCCCATTTTTGTTAATTATGTCAAAATATTATGTAAAGTGTATTATGTAAACTATCGAAACAAATTGAAAAAGCGGCGGCATTTTACCAAGATATGGGGTGGTTTTCGTACCCGTTCCCCATATCTGGAAGCAGTTCTCCGCTTCACCACCCAAGTCAGAAAAAGTCATATTTTCTCGTCGCTCTTGCTCCATTTGTGCAAGTTGTTACAGCTTTTCGCGCCGCATTTCCTCCACCGCCGATCAAAACGTGTGAATACGCCTATTGCTTTATGTTCACCTGCGCTTGCGGCGAGCGCGTGCCTTGGCGCCTCTCCCCTTTTTCCCGTTTCTTTGTAGTAGGAGCGGCGCCACCGCGCCGACCGCCATCGCCGCCGCCAGCTCGAGTGACCGCTCCGGTGTCAACCCATCATAAACAAAAAAGCCGATCACCTGCATCGTGACCCATGCGCTCGCCGCGCAGCCCGCCGTCATCATCGCACGCTTGCTCGTCTTCCTCGCTCCGATCATGCAGCCCAAAAACGCCGCGACCGCCGCGCAGACCAGCACCGCGCCGTTCGCCATCTCCTCGCTGATCGCACCGCGCAGTATCAGCGCCGATGCCAGCATCAAAAGCACCAGCTGCGTGCCGCAGCACACAAGCGTACCCAGCGCGCATTTTTTCGCGTACCACGCGGTGTTCACCGTCTTTTCCACGCAAAAACCTCCCCTGCATTCGCCTACATGAGCGTATGTCAGGGGAGGTTTGTTTATGCTATGCAGTTGTCGATCTTACTTGATCTCAGGATCGTAAGAGGGCTTATCCTCGGACTTTTCAGCCTTTTCCGCCTTGTCCTCAATCGGCAGGGCCACAGTCTTGGCCTCTTCCTCGGTCTGAGGCTTTTCCTCAGCCTTCTTCTCCGCCTTGTCAGCCTTCTTGGCCTTGGGCGCAGCCGCCTGTTCCATCGACTCCGCAGACTGGATGCCCCACTTGGCGACCTCGATGCGGACACGGTCTTCAGAGGTCTCGAACACGACCGTCGCGTCGTTCACCTGAACGATGCGGCCGACCAGACCGCCGATGGTGGTGATGCGCTCGCCCTTCTTGAGGCTGTTGCGCATGTTTTCTGCCTGCTTTTTGCGCTTGTTTTCCGGGCGGATGATCAGGAAGTAGAACACCGCGATCATCGCAACCAGCAAGATAATGCTATCCATAGTACAAGTTCCTTTCCAAAACAAAAGATATTGATATTATAACGGATATTTCACTATTGTGCAAGGGGTTTATCCAAAGAATCAAACTCTTTCCGACAGCTTCGTGCTGTACTCCGCTCGGAAAGCCGCAAACTCTCCCGCGTCAAGCGCGTCGCGGATGCGCTGCGTCAGCTTGTTGTAGAAATACAGATTGTGCATCACCGCAAGGCGCAGGGCCAGGATCTCCTCCGCCTTAAAGAGGTGGCGCAGGTACGCACGCGAGAAATTCCGGCACGTCGGGCAGTCGCACTGCTCGTCGATCGGCCGCTCGTCGAGCTTGTACTTCTCGTTTTTGAGGTTGATCGAGCCGCTCCACGTGAAGAGCTTGCCGTGGCGTGCGTTGCGCGCCGGCATCACACAGTCAAAAAAGTCCACGCCGCGCGCCACGCCCTCGATGATGTTCGACGGCGTACCGACGCCCATGAGATAGCGCGGCTTATCCTGCGGCATATAGGGCTCGACCGCGTCGATGATGTCGTACATTGTCTGCGTCGGCTCGCCGACCGCGAGGGCGGCGATGGCGTAGCGATGGCCTTC
>OGOL01001041.1_pt1 | contig 28419 bp, 23 predicted proteins | sample 1552641 | NCBI WGS metagenome assembly OGOL01 (sample SAMEA2580140, study PRJEB22360) | human gut metagenome | biome: human gut; feature: human-associated habitat; material: faeces | place: Denmark | collected 2008/2010 | reverse complement strand
TGCAACAATTGCAGAAATGTTGCCAAATTAAAATATAAATCATTTGTTTGCACAATTTGTTAAGTGATTTTTTGTTGGATATGACAAGTGAATCGGAATTATTATGTAATGGCAGACAAGTTGGTGCAGATAGTGATGAAATAAAGGGTAGGTTAGGGCGGAGGTAATGAGGCGGAGGGTGATAAAAGCAGATGGGTAAACGAAAAATTTACGATTTGATAACACATTGGTAATAGTAGAAGTTTCTGCGTCGAATTGTGCGATTTTTGTTCAAATCGGAGAAAATAGGAAAATCGGCGAGATGTGTAAGCTAAAATGCTTGACAAGGGCTTGCTAATATTATATAATAGTATACTGTATCATAATGGAGTTTTCCACCTATTTCATGCGTTTTTGAGTGCATAAAACCATGGAAAACACCGCCAAAACCACTGGCGAATACGATTGTTATATAGTGTTATATAAATGTATTTTCCAAATAAATTAAGGAGTGATTGAGCCTATGGTGAATGTCAAGGACGTAAAACTTGGTAAGAACACGAGAAAGAGCTTTGCCAAGATCAATGAGGTTCTGGAGATGCCTAACCTTATTGAAGTGCAGAAGAACTCTTATCAGTGGTTCCTCGATGAAGGTCTGAAGGAGGTCTTCAGAGATGTTTCAGCTATTACTGATTATAATGGTACGCTGGAGCTGACTTTTGTTGGATACCATTTCGACGAAGAGGCTAAGTATTCTGTTGCAGAGTGCAAGGCGAGAGATGTAACTTATGCAGTGCCACTGAGAGTTACTGCAAGACTTAACAATACCGAGACCGGCGAGATCAAGGAGTCCGAGGTATTTATGGGTGACTTCCCTAAAATGACCGACAGCGGAACTTTTGTTATCAACGGTGCAGAGCGTGTTATCGTTTCTCAGTTGGTGCGTTCACCAGGTGTTTATTACGCTTTTGATAAGGACAAGACCGGTAAGGATCTGTTCAAGACAACTGTTATCCCTAACAGAGGCGCTTGGCTTGAATATGAAATGGATTCTAACGACGTGGTTTATGTCAGAATCGATAAAAACAGAAAGATCCCTCTTACTACTTTCCTGAGATCGCTGGGTATTGGTACTAACGAGGAGATCGAGGAAGTTTTCGGTCCTGATGAAAGACTTACTCAGACTATCATGCAGAAGGATCAGACTGCTAACAGAGAGGAAGCTCTTCTTGAGGTTTACAAGAAGCTCCGTCCGGGCGAGCCTCCTACAGTAGATTCTGCTGTTACTCACCTGAACAACCTGTTCTTTGACGCTAAGAGATATGATCTTTCAAGATTCGGCAGATATAAGTACAACAAGAAGCTTGGCGTTGGTTCAAGACTTTCAGGTCACAGACTTTCAAGACCTGTTGTAAATCCTATGACAGGCGAGGTAATGGCTGAGGCCGGCAATCTTATCAGCTTTGATAAGGCTATGGAGATCGAGACCGCAGGTGTTATGGAGGCTTACGTTGACGTTGAGGTAAAGGAGCATCTTACTTCCGCAACAGGCGAGGCTGTTACAAAGCTTGAAGAGTGCGAAGTTAAGATCATAGGCAACGGCATGGTAGACATCAACGCTTATGTTGATTTTGACTGCACTGAGCTTGGCATCAACGAAAAGGTATCTTTCAAGGCTCTCAAAGAAATTCTTGAAGATTCTGAGAATGAGGAAGAGCTTAAGGAGAACATCAGACTTAAGGCTGACGACCTCGTTCCAAAGCACATCACTATCGATGATATTATCGCTACGGTTTCTTACTTCCTCAACCTTTGCGAAGGTGTTGGTACTGTTGACGATATCGACCATCTTGGCAACAGAAGAATCCGTTCAGTAGGCGAGCTTCTTCAGAACCAGTTCAGGATCGGTTTCACAAGAATGGAAAGAGTTATCCGTGAGAGAATGAACATTCAGTCACAGGGCACTGAGGTCGTTACTCCTACAGCTCTTATCAATATAAGACCTATCACTGCGGCTATAAGAGAGTTCTTCGGTTCTTCTCCACTGTCACAGTTCATGGATCAGAACAACCCTCTGGCTGAGCTTACTCATAAGAGAAGACTTTCAGCCCTCGGCCCTGGCGGTCTTTCAAGAGACCGTGCCGGATTTGAGGTCCGTGACGTTCACTATACTCACTACGGCAGAATGTGTCCTATCGAGACGCCTGAAGGTCCTAACATTGGACTTATCTCTTACCTTGCTTCTTTCGCAAGGATAAACGAGTACGGCTTTATCGAAGCTCCTTACAGACGTGTTGACAAGGAAACAGGCGTTGTAACTGACGAAGTTGTTTATATGACGGCTGACGTTGAAGATAACTACATGGTCGCTCAGGCAAACGAGCCTCTTACTGAGGATAACAAGTTTGCCAGACCTAAGGTAAACGGCAGATACAGAGATCAGATCCTCGAGATAGAGAGAGAGAAGATCGACTTCATGGACGTTTCACCTAAAATGGTAGTTTCTGTGGCTACTGCTTGTATCCCGTTCCTTGAGAACGATGACGCTAACCGTGCGCTCATGGGTTCAAACATGCAGAGACAGGCTGTGCCGCTGCTCAAGACTGAGTCTCCTATCGTTGGTACTGGTATGGAGTACAAGGCTTGTCTTGATTCAGGCGTTGCTGTTGTTTCTAAGAACGCAGGTGTTGTTGAGAGCGTTGACGCTGACAAGATCGTTATCCGTGAGGACAGCGGTATGCTCAGAACTTATGAGCTGACTAAGTTCAAGCGTTCAAACGCAGGTACTTGCACAAACCAGAGACCTATCGTCAACAAGGGCGAGAGAATTGAAGCTAATCAGATAATCGGTGACGGACCTGCTACCTCAAACGGTGAGCTTTCACTTGGTAAGAACGCTCTTATCGGCTTCATGACTTGGGAAGGTTACAACTACGAGGACGCCGTTCTTCTGAACGAAAACCTTGTAAAGCAGGATAAGTACACTTCTATCCATATTGAAGAGTATGAGACAGAAGCCAGAGATACAAAGCTCGGACCTGAGGAGATCACAAGAGATATCCCTAACGTTGGTGAGGACGCTCTTAAGGATCTGGACGAGAACGGTATCATCAGAATAGGCGCAGAGGTTCGCTCAGGCGATATACTTGTTGGTAAGGTAACACCTAAGGGTGAAACTGAGCTGACAGCAGAAGAAAGACTTTTGAGAGCTATCTTCGGTGAGAAGGCTAGAGAAGTTAGAGATAATTCTCTTAAGGTACCTCACGGCGAGGCCGGTACTATCATTGATGTTAAGATATTCACAAGAGAGAACTGCGACGAGCTTTCTCCTGGAGTAAATATGCTCGTCAGATGCTACATCGCACAGAAGAGAAAGATCTCTGTGGGCGATAAGATGGCGGGTCGTCACGGTAACAAGGGTGTCGTTTCAAGAATACTCCCACAGGAGGATATGCCATTCCTTGAGGACGGTACTCCGCTTGATATCTGTCTTAACCCATTGGGCGTACCTTCTCGTATGAACATCGGTCAGGTGCTTGAGGTTCATCTTGGTATGGCGGCAAAGGCTCTTGGCTGGAAGATAATGACCCCTGTATTCGACGGTGCTCATGAGGCAGACATCAGAGAATGCTTCAAAATGGCTCAGCAGAATTATCTGGAGCATAAGGACGATGAGTTCACTCTCCACACAATGGACGAGGTCATCAACCCTAACGCACTGAGCATGAGCGAGGACGGCAAGTTCACTGTTTATGACGGAAGAACAGGCGAGAAGTTCGATAACAGAGTTACAGTCGGTTATATGTACTACCTGAAACTCCACCACCTCGTAGACGATAAGATACACGCACGTTCAGTTGGTCCTTATTCACTGGTAACACAGCAGCCACTCGGCGGTAAGGCTCAGTTCGGTGGTCAGAGATTCGGAGAAATGGAAGTTTGGGCGCTCGAAGCTTACGGTGCTGCTTACACACTTCAGGAGATCCTTACAGTTAAGTCTGACGATACTGTGGGAAGAGTCAAGACATACGAGGCTATCGTTAAGGGACAGAATGTTCCTAAGCCTGGTGTTCCTGAGGCGTTCAAGGTACTTGTTAAGGAGCTTCAGTCACTTGGTCTGGATCTCAAGGTACTCAACATCAATAACGAGGAAATAGATCTTAAGCAGTCGTTTGACGAGGACGAGGAGCTTGTTCCACAGCCTGCTATCGAAGATCATATCGATTTCGGCGTTGATGAGGGCGATCTCGACGAGGGCTTCATGGCTGAAGACGAGAACGGCACTTCTGAACTGGAGGGCAGCGCAGCTTCCGACGAGTCTGATCTGTTCCTTAATGACGGTGAATAATTTTGCACAGTAACTAAATAAGCTGAGGTCAAAGGGCGGAAGGCTCCGCCCTTGCGACCGTTTCATATAGAAGTCGGCTGTTGCCGTGCTTCAAACTAAACAGGAAGAGGGTACTGCTGTTGGAATTCAATGAGTTTGCATCAATCAAGATCGGTCTTGCTTCGCCTCAGAAGATCCGTGAGTGGTCTTACGGCGTTGTTACCAGACCTGAAACAATAAACTATCGTACTCAGAAGCCGGAAAAGGACGGATTGTTCTGCGAAAAGATATTCGGACCTTCAAAGGACTGGGAGTGTCACTGCGGTAAATATAAGAAAATTCGCTTTAAAGGCAAAGTCTGCGAGCGTTGCGGCGTTGAGGTAACAAGAGCCAAGGTTCGTAGAGAGAGAATGGGTCACATCGAGCTTGCTGCACCTGTTTCTCACATTTGGTATTTCAAGGGAACTCCGTCAAGAATAGGACAGATGCTTGAAATATCACAGAAAAGACTTGAAGAAGTTCTTTACTTCACAAAATACATCGTTATAGATCCAGGTAACACTGAGCTTATCAAGGGTCAGCTCCTTACTGAAAAAGATTATAGCGAAATGCAGGAAAAGTATGACGAGGACGAGTTCAGAGCCGGCATGGGCGCTGAGGCTATCAAGGAGCTTCTTGAAGAGATCGACCTCGAGAAGCTCTCAGAAGAGCTTAAAACTGAGCTTAAGGATCTTCCTGCGGGTCAGAAGCGTATCAAGCTTCTGAAAAGACTGGAGATCGTTGAGGCTTTCAGAACATCAGGCAACAGACCTGAGTGGATGATACTGGAGGCTATACCTGTTATACCACCTGATATCAGACCTATGGTACTGCTGGACGGCGGAAGATACGCAACCAGCGACCTTAATGACCTTTACAGACGTGTTATCAACAGAAATAACCGTCTTAAGAAAATGCTGGAGCTTGAAGCACCTGACATCATCGTTAGAAACGAAAAGAGAATGCTTCAGGAAGCTGTTGACGCTCTTATCGACAACGGCAGACACGGCAGACCTGTTACGGGTCCTAACAACAGAGCATACAAGTCACTTTCAGATATGCTCAAAGGTAAGCAGGGACGTTTCAGACAGAACCTTCTTGGTAAGCGTGTTGACTATTCAGGACGTTCTGTTATCGTCGTAGGCCCTGAGCTTAAGATGTATCAGTGCGGTCTGCCAAAGGAAATGGCTCTTGAGCTGTTCAAGCCTTTCGTTATGAAAAGACTTGTTGACACCAATCCTACTATCAACATCAAGTCTGCAAGGAAAAAGGTAGACAGAGCTGAGCCAGAGGTTTGGGACGCACTTGAAAACGTTATTCAGGGTCACCCTGTAATGCTAAACCGTGCGCCTACACTTCACAGACTTGGTATTCAGGCATTCGAGCCTATCCTTGTAGAGGGCAGAGCTATCAAGCTTCACCCACTGGTTTGTACAGCGTTCAACGCTGACTTCGACGGCGACCAGATGGCTGTTCACCTGCCGATCTCAGCAGAGGCTCAGGCTGAGGCAAGATTCCTTATGCTGGCTGCCAACAACCTGTTGAAGCCTTCAGACGGACGCCCTGTTGCAGTTCCTACACAGGATATGATACTTGGTTCTTACTACCTGACACTGAAGAAAGACGGCGAGCCTGGTGAGGGCAAGGTGTTCAGAGATGTGAACGAGGCTCTTATGGCTTACGATCAGCACATCGTTTCACTTCATGCTGCTATCAAGGTAAGAATTACCAAGCAGATAGGTGACAAGCAGGTATCAAAGGTGATAGACGCTACAGTCGGAAGACTTATCTTCAACTCTATCATTCCTCAGAACCTTGGCTTTGTTGACAGAACAAATTCAGAAAAGCAGTTTGATCTTGAGATAAGCTTCCTTGTAAAGAAGAAGCAGCTTTCTGATATCATTGATAAATGTATCCAGAAGCACGGTACTACTACGACTTCCGAAGTTCTCGACAACATCAAGAGCCTTGGTTATAAGTATTCTACAAAGTCTGCTATCACAGTTGCTGTTTGTGACGCTTCTATCCCTGAGGCTAAGAAGGATATCCTTGCTAAGGCTGACGGACTTGTTGATAAGATAGACAAGCAGTATAAGAGAGGTTATATTTCAAGAGAAGAGAAGTCAAAGAAGTTCATCGAGATCTGGAACAACGCTACAGACGAAGTTACAGAGGCTCTGAAAGCTAACCTTGACCCATATAACCCAATCAACATGATGGCTGACTCAGGTGCCCGTGGTTCTATCAACCAGATCAGACAGCTGGCAGGTATGCGTGGACTTATCGCCAACACATCAGGTTCAACTATCGAGATGCCTATCAGAGCTAACTACCGTGAAGGTCTTAACATTCTGGAATACTTCATTTCTTCCAGAGGTGCGAGAAAGGGACTTGCCGATACAGCTCTGCGTACTGCTGACTCAGGTTACCTTACAAGACGTCTTGTTGACGTTTCTCAGGACGTTATCATTCGTCAGGAGGACTGCGGTACTCACGTTGGTATCGAGATATTCGACATTAAGAACGGAAACGAAATGATCGAGCCTCTCAGCGAGAGACTTGTGGGCAGATATCTTGTTGAGGACCTCAAGGATCCTAAGACAGGCGAGATGATATGCTCAAGAAACAAGCTTATAAACGTTCATGACGCTGAAAGAATAGTTGTTGCACTCGAAGCTGAGGGCAAGGATTCTATCTCTATCAGATCAGTTCTTCAGTGTCAGGCTAAGCATGGCGTTTGCGCTAAGTGCTACGGCGCTAACCTTGCAAACGGAAATATCGTACAGGTCGGCGAGGCTGTCGGCGTAATCTCCGCTCAGTCTATCGGTGAGCCTGGTACACAGCTTACAATGAGAACCTTCCACACAGGTGGTATCGCTTCTGCGGAAGATATCACACAGGGTCTTCCTAGAGTCGAGGAACTGTTTGAGAGCAGACGTCCAAAGGGTGCTGCTATCATCACAAGGATCGACGGCGTAGTTAGGATCGAGGAGGTCAAGAAGACCAAGCAGATCACTGTTACAAGCGAGGACACTGAAAATCCTGAGCAGGAGTCTTATGCTATCCCATACGGCTACAAGATAAGAGTTCGTGAGGGACAGGCTGTTACAGCCGGTGAGCCGCTCACAGAGGGTTCTATCAACCCAGCTGATATCCTTGCAGTTAATGGTCCTAAGGCTGTTCAGAACTACATCATCACCGAAGTTCAGAAGGTTTACCGTCTGCAGGGTGTTGATATCAACGATAAGCACATCGAAGTTATCGTTCGTCAGATGATGAGAAAGGTCAAGATCGACGACTCCGGTTCAAGCTATCTGCTCCCTGGTTCACTTATCGACAGAGGAGAGGTCGCAAGACTCAACGAGGAGATACAGGCTCAGATCGACGCTGGCGACGAGAACGCAAGACTTATCACAACTGTTCCTGTTCTTCAGGGTATCACAAAGGCTTCAAGCTACTCGGATTCATTCCTGTCGGCTGCTTCATTCCAGGAGACAACTAAGGCTCTTACAGACGCAGCTATCAGAGGCAAGACCGATAAGCTCATGGGTCTTAAGGAAAATGTTATTATCGGTAAGCTCATTCCTGCCGGCACCGGTATGGACGTTTACAACAACGTTCAGGTGGTCAAGAATGAGAGTGCGGCTAACCATAACACCGCAGAAACACCGTTGTACTAATGACTTTTATATCAGCCTGCATGGTTCATTCATGCGGGCTGATTTTTTTATTTTGTATGAAACCTTTTTGCCTGCCACGGCGTTTTAGTATATGAAGGGAAGTGAAAGCATGAAGAATATGACCGAAAGCGAATACCGCCAACTTGTAGAGGAGTATTCGGATATGGTAACAAGGCTTTGCGTGGTGCACACGGGAAATTTTTCCGACGCTGAGGACTGCTATCAGAACGTGTTCTTCAAGCTTTTCAAGCAGATGAAAAAAGGGAGTCTGCCAAACCCGAAAGCGTGGCTCATCAGAGTGGCTCTCAACGAATGCCGGAGTGTTTTGCGGTATCGTTTGAGGAAAAACACAGTCGATCTGAACAGCATAACGTCTTTCTCAAAGGACGGCAGCGACATAGAGATACTTGACCTTATTTTCAGACTTCCCCCGAAATATCGGGATAGTATTTATCTTTATTACTTTGAGGAGCTGTCAGTGCAGGAGATAGCTGAGCTGACAAATATCAAGGAAAATACGATAAAAACACATCTCAAACGTGGAAGAGAACAACTGAAGGATATGATAATGTTGTGAACTATATGAATGTCAATAAAGACATAAAGTATCGGGACGTCGAGGACGCCGTCTCCTACAAAAGATGTAAAAACTATTATGTAGGGGCTGGACTTTCAGCATAACATTGACTAAAGGTATAGTTTGCAATGAGGATATCACAGAAAGGGGCAGCAAATGAAAAAGATAAATGCTTTTTACTGTATAAAAACTCCTTCGGATTGGAAGGAGAGTGTGCTTATGTATGACAAGCCTACAGAGAAAAATAAAACAAAACTTACAGGCTTTCAGCTTGCAGGTGCGGTGCTTGCGGCTTTGCTTCTGGTGGTGGGCGGTGCGCTGACCCTTTATCGCAGCGGTGATGAGCATAAGATCAATGTCGGTATGCAGCAGCCAAGTATAGACAGTTCGGAAAGCCTTGACAGCACTGAGCTTACGGCTGATTTAGAACAGGCACAAAATGCGCTTAAGCAGGTCGTTAAAGACAAAGAGATAACGGCGGTCGGAATGTATGCAGGCTGCGGCTCGGACGGAACGGGATATCTTTTTGTCGATAAGATATATGTTGAGAAATACACCTCTGAAAAGGGCGAATTGATCGACTATGTTACTGTGAATGAATATGAATACCTGAAATACCACTCTTACGCTGCGTTTAAACTTGATTTCAGAGCGAAAGATGTTACCACAGGGAAGTTTGCTTATATGGACGAACTGAAAGTGGGCGAAAAAATCGCAGTCGGCATAAACTGCGATGATCTGAGTAATTGGAACTCGGATGAGATCGCAACAGGTCTTGACGAAATGGTCGGTGGCGACAGCTTTGGAACAGACTTCTATTATTCACTGAGATCATCAATAGCCTATGCTTATGATATCGACAGTTCAAAGGACACAGGCAAAGAAAAGCTTGATAAGCTCATTCTTGATAGTGTACAGCATATGTACGAAGATATGATACTGCAAGCTGACGACTTCAGCATTGTGCTAAATCCTGTGGAAAAGGACTGGGGCTTGCATATCGATGCGTTGGTAAATTCTGTTAAGCATATCAATTATGATGCTGACAATTACGAAAGGGATATTATCTATCCGCTGATAATAACACCAATTGAAAAGGGTAAAGCCATAAACGTTTCCACAGCAGGAGGGTCAAAGGAAGGCATAATTATCAAGGTGGACGGAAGATATTTCAGTATAACTTCCAATTATAAGGATATTGTGGAGCAGGACGATACTAATAATGAATGGTACGGTTCCGAAAGTGCGACGGTAAAGAACAACAGAAATTACTTCTTTGATGAAAATGAATGGCTCGTTGCAATTAAATTTGCAACGGGTGCAAACACCTATTTTAGTGATGATCTAAAGCTTTATATCAATGAAGTGCCGAACGATATGACCTATTCGGACAAGACTGACGACAGCGATTGTGTTATAACTTATCATAGATTCAGCGAGACAGAGGTCGAAGTGGCGGATAAAGGAGAAATTTTAGATACAGACAGCAAGACGGAATGAGGAATAATTTGCAGGGCAGGGCGTGAAAAGCCGCTGCCCTGTGCTTTTTATAGCTTTTGACAGAAAATTTAACTGAAATTTTCAAAAAGTTAAAAAAGTCAAGAAAAAGTGCTTGACAAGCGACGGAGAATAGTGTATAATATCAAGGTATGCTGATGTATTGTATATCAGCGTATAGTATCAAATCTATGAAAGGAGAGAAAATATGCCAACCTTTAACCAGTTAGTAAGAAAAGGAAGAAATGTCCTTGCAGACAAGTCTACAGCTCCTGCTCTTCAGAAGGGTTTCAACTCAAAGAAGAAGGTAGTTATCGATCAGAGCTGCCCACAGAAGCGTGGCGTTTGCACAGTAGTAAGAACTGCTACACCTAAAAAGCCAAACTCAGCTATGAGAAAGGTTGCCAGAGTTAAGCTCACAAACGGAAACGAAGTTACAGCTTATATCCCTGGTATCGGACACAATCTTCAGGAGCACTCCGTTGTTCTTATCAGAGGCGGACGTGTTAAGGACCTCCCTGGTGTAAGATATCACATCATTAGAGGCACTCTCGACGCTCAGGGCGTTGCTAAGAGAATGCAGGCGAGATCCAAGTATGGCGCTAAGAAGCCAAAGGCAGGAGCAGCCAAGTAATCAAAAACTGAAAAGCTCATTTTAGTAACAAGGTAATAACTCATTGTCGCATATTGCGAAGACCACAGTTTATGTGGAGTGATTAATATATATTAGTTGACTCTACAAGGAACTGACGGGGCTGTAAAACGGCTGTGTGCCGTGGTTACAGAGCGAGTACCTGTGAATTCATTATTTGTGAAGGAGGGAATTAAAGTGCCAAGAAGAGGTAGAGTTACAAAGAGAGACGTGCTTCAGGATCCAGTATACAATTCTAAGCTTGTTACACGTCTTGTAAACAACATCATGCTTGACGGTAAGAAGGGTGTTGCCCAGAAGATCGTTTACGGAGCATTTGAAATTGTCGAAGAAAAGACAGGCAGACCTGCTCTTGAAGTATTCCAGGAGGCTATGGATAACATCATGCCTGAGCTGGAGGTCAAGGCTCGCCGTGTAGGCGGTGCGACTTACCAGGTACCAATGGAGGTTCGTCCTGACAGAAGACAGACACTTGGTCTGAGATGGATAACAAAGTATTCTCGTGAGAGAAACGAGGACACAATGAGAGAGAGACTCGCAGCAGAGATCCTCGACGCTCTTAACGGCGTTGGCGGTTCATGCAAGAAGCGTGACGAAACTCATAAGATGGCTGAAGCAAACAAGGCTTTCGCTCATTACAGATGGTAAGAGGTATAAAGGAGGATATATATGGCAAGAGAATGTAAATTGCAGGACTACCGTAATATCGGTATCATGGCACACATCGACGCCGGCAAGACTACTACTACAGAGCGTATCCTGTTTTATACCGGTGTAAACTATAAGATCGGTGAAACACACGACGGTGCATCTACAATGGACTGGATGGCACAGGAGAAGGAGAGAGGTATCACAATTACTTCTGCTGCTACTACTTGCTACTGGAAGGGTCACAGACTCAACATTATAGATACTCCAGGCCACGTTGACTTTACAGTTGAGGTTGAGCGTTCACTTCGTGTACTCGACGGTTCTGTAACAGTTCTTTGTGCTAAGGGTGGTGTTGAGCCTCAAACTGAAACAGTTTGGAGACAGGCTGATAACTATCAGGTGCCAAGAATGGTATATGTCAACAAGATGGATATCATGGGTGCAAACTTCTACAACGTTTTGAATATGCTCCATGAAAGACTTCATTGTAACGCCGTTCCTATCCAGCTCCCTATCGGTGCTGAGGACGACTTCAAGGGTATCGTCGATCTGCTCGAAATGAAGGCTTATGTATACTATGATGATCTTGGAAAGGATATCCGTCAGGAAGAGATCCCTGAGGACCTTAAGGAAAAGGCTGAACAGTATCACGCTGACCTTATCGAGCATCTTGCAGAAGTTGATGACGATCTCGCTGAGAAGTATTTCGCAGACGAAGAGATCACTATCGACGAGATGAAGAAGGTAATCAGAAAGAGTACTATCGCTAACACAATGGTACCTGTTACCTGCGGAACTTCATACAGAAACAAGGGCGTTCAGAAGCTTCTTGACGCTATTGTAGATTATATGCCTTCACCTATCGACGTACCACACATCAAGGGTACTGACGTAAATACAGGTGAGGAAGTTGAGAGAATTTCAGGCGACGATCAGCCATTCGCTGCTCTCGCATTCAAGATCGCTACAGACCCATTCGTTGGTAAGCTCTGCTACTTCAGAGTTTATTCAGGTGTTCTGACAGCCGGTTCTACAGTTTATAACTCCACTAAGGACAAGGACGAGAGAATCGGAAGAATCGTTCAGATGCACTCTAACGCTAGAAAGGATATCGATACTATCTACGCTGGTGATATCGGTGCCGCTATCGGTCTGAAGAACACAACAACAGGTGACACTCTTTGTGATGAAGAGCATCCTGTACTTCTTGAGTCAATGGAATTCCCTGAGCCTGTTATCCAGCTCGCTATCGAGCCTAAGACTAAGGCAGGTCAGGAAAAGATGGGTATCGCTCTTGCAAAGCTTGCTGAAGAGGACCCAACATTCAGAACTTATACTTCTGAGGAAACAGGTCAGACAATTATCGCCGGAATGGGCGAGCTGCACCTTGAGATCATCGTAGACAGACTTCTCCGTGAGTTCAAGGTAGAGGCTAATGTCGGCGCTCCTCAGGTTTCATATAAGGAAACAATCACTGCTCCTGCAAGCGTTGATTACAAGTACGCTAAGCAGTCAGGTGGTAAGGGTCAGTACGGTCACGTTAAGATCAACGTTGAGCCTAATGAGTCCGGTAAGGGCTATGAGTTCATCAACAAGGTTGTCGGCGGTGCTATTCCTAAGGAATACATTCCTGCAGTTGACGCAGGTATCAGGGGTGCTATGGAGAACGGTGTTCTCGCAGGCTTCCAGGTAGTTGACGTTAAGGTCGAGCTGTACGATGGATCTTATCACGAAGTCGACTCTTCTGAAATGGCATTTAAGATCGCCGGTTCTATGGCGTTCAAGGAGGCTATGAGAAAGGCTTCACCAATCATTCTTGAGCCTATCATGAAGGTTTGCGTTATCGCTCCTGATGATTATCTCGGAACAGTTATAGGCGACCTCAACTCCCGTCGTGGACAGATCCTCGGTCAGGAGCAGAGAACTGGTGCTGTTCAGGTAGACGCTCTCGTTCCACTGTCTGAAATGTTTGGTTACTCAAATGACCTGCGTTCTAAGACACAGGGTCGTGGACAGTACACAATGGAGCCTGACAGCTACATTCAGGTACCAAAGTCTATCTCTGAGAAGATCATGGCTTCAAGAAACAAGGACTAATAAATTTGCGGAAAATTTTCTGCTTTTTCTATTGCAAATTTGCTTTTTATTTGATATAATTATACTACGGTATGTTAAATCGGAAACTATTAAATTTTAAGGAGGAAAATTCCTATGGCAAAGGCACATTTCGAAAGAACCAAACCACACGTTAACATTGGTACAATCGGTCACGTTGACCACGGTAAGACAACTCTTACTGCTGCTATCACAAAGACTCTTGCTCTTGAAGGTCTTGCTGAGAAGAAGGATTACAACAACATCGACTCAGCTCCAGAGGAGAGAGAGAGAGGAATTACAATCAACACAGCTCACGTTGAGTATGAGACAAAGAACCGTCACTATGCTCACGTTGACTGCCCAGGCCACGCTGACTATGTAAAGAACATGATCACTGGTGCTGCTCAGATGGACGGCGCTATCCTCGTAGTTGCTGCTTCTGATGGTCCTATGGCTCAGACAAGAGAGCACCTTCTCCTTGCTAGACAGGTAGGCGTTCCAGCTATCGTTGTTTTCATGAACAAGGCTGACCAGGTTGACGATGAAGAGCTTCTCGATCTCGTTGAGATGGATATCAGAGAGCTCCTCGACAAGTACGATTTCCCTGGCGACGAGACTCCAATCATCAAGGGTTCAGCTCTTGCAGCTCTTGAAGCTCCAGACGATCTTTCAGATCCAGCTTACAAGCCAATCCTTGACCTTATGGACGCTGTTGACACATTCATCCCAACACCAGACAGAAAGTCTGATCTCCCATTCCTGATGCCTGTTGAGGACGTATTCACAATCACAGGCCGTGGTACAGTTGCTACTGGTAGAGTTGAAAGAGGTCAGCTCAAGACTGGTGACGAAGTTGAGATCCTCGGACTTTCAACTGAGAGACCAAAGACTGTTGTAACAGGTATCGAGATGTTCAGAAAGATCCTTGACTACGCTGAGGCAGGCGACAACATCGGTGCACTTCTCCGTGGTATCCAGAGATCTGACATTCAGAGAGGCCAGGTTCTTTGTAAGCCAGGTTCCATTCACCCATACACAAAGTTCTCAGGTCAGGTTTACGTTCTGAAGAAGGAAGAGGGCGGCCGTCATACTCCATTCTTCAACAACTACAGACCACAGTTCTATTTCAGAACAACAGACGTTACTGGCGTTATCACACTTCCTGCTGACAAGGAAATGTGCATGCCTGGCGATAACGTAGAGATGGATGTTGAGCTTATCACTCCAATCGCTATCGAAGAGGGACTTCGTTTCGCTATCCGTGAGGGTGGTAGAACAGTAGGTTCTGGCGTCGTTACAGCTGTTAGAGACTAATTTTTAGTTCGCTATATAAAGATCGGGTACAATTTGTATCCGATCTTTTTTTTGTCTTAAAATATTATGAATAATAAGTTAAATGATATTTGCATGCTTTAAAAAAGTACGGTGATATGCTATAATTAGTATATCGGAGGTGAGAATTTGAACGATACAAATACTAAAGATTATATGATTGACGTTGCCCAGGATACCACTTATCAAAATCAGAGTGATGATTATAAGAAGTCGTTTGCAAAGTGGCGTTCAAATCCTCAGAATTCTTTTGGATTCCAGTTTATACATGATACAAGAGAACACTCATACATTGATGGCGAGGGTTTTGTGCCTCATAAGGCAGAGGTAGCAGAGAGGATCTCTATGCTAAAATGCTGTAGTTTGTTGGGCATTTGTCTTGTGGTAATGCTTGCTATTGATTTTCTTAACTATTTTATAGTGAATAAATACGCGCCGGATACAACTGGTACATTTGTGTATTTTTCTCAAACAGATGGCGGATATGGCAGATATGGTGTTGGAATGACTTTTATTTTAGGTCTGTTGTTTGCCGCAAAGTTTGTTGTGCCTGGTCTTATTTTTAAGATCGTTACTAAGATCCCTAATAAAGTCGTTTTTGCAAATTCAAAGGGCTACGAAAAAATGCGTGGAACTGCTGTGGTTATTATGATGGTCATAATCGTTGTGGGCAGAGTTGGACAATATATCCTTAGTCTGCTGTTTTCAACTGTGCATTTAGACGGGATATATTCTATTTTTGTATTCTCTGAAGACCCTGTTGTTGCTTTTGTTTCTTTTACTTTCTTTGCGATCATTGTTCCTATAATGCAAGAGATAGTATTTCGAGGAATTTTTTTGCAGACTTTTCGTCAATTTGGCGACACCTTCGCTATTATGATCACTGCTGTTGTGAACGGTTTATGCTACTATGATATTACATATCTTCCTTTTGTTGTATGCTGTACTGCGGTTCTTGGACTTTTTACTATACGAACAGGCTCGGTTTTTACTGCAATTTCAATGAGTATTTGCGCCCACATCACGAATTTTGTATTAAGTTACATTGTTCTCTATGATCTTCCTTATGCCAAAATAGCAGAAGTCATAATCTGTACAGTGATCGTTGGTGTATCACTTGTGATGTACTCGAAGCTTACAAGCTTTGGTGACTGGACATTCAACATTGAAAATGATAATTCTTTTATGACGATGTCAAAGCGAGTTAAATCTTTCATTGCAACTAACTCGATTGCAGTGTGGATAGCTGCAATTCTTGTGACTATGTTTGTGTGTGCGAGGATAATATGACGAGAGATGAGCTTTACATGAAAAAAGCGTTGGAGCTTGCGGAAATTGCCGCAGAGCAGGGGGAAGTACCTGTGGGTGCGATAGTTGTGAAGCGTTCCAGCGGTGAAATAATCGGCAGGGGATTCAATCGTCGCGAGTATGGGCGTTCCCCTTTGACTCATGCCGAGCTTGTGGCTATTGAGGAAGCGAGTCGAAATCTTGGTGGTTGGCGGCTTATGGGTTGTGAGCTTTTTGTTACTCTCGAGCCTTGTCCTATGTGTACGGGTGCGATAATAAATTCTCGAATTGAGCGTGTGGTTTTTGGTGCGTATGACAAAAAGGCTGGTTCTTGCGGGTCGGTGGTAAATCTGTTTGAGCTACCCTATAATCACAAACCTCTTTGCACAGGCGGTATACTGCAAGAGCGGTGTGCAGATACATTGACGGAATTTTTCAAAAATCTTAGACGTAAAAAAAACCTCTCCGAATAGTTCGGGGAGGTTTTCCTTATATTTCGTTTCGATTTTCCAAAGCCTTGTAAAGCGTCACTTCATCAGCATATTCAAGCACTCCGCCAACGGGGAGACCAAACGCCAAACGTGTGACCTTTACACCAAGGGGTTTCAGCAGCCTTGAAATGTAAATTGCCGTAGCTTCGCCATTAACTGTAGGATTAGTAGCCATAATGACTTCTTTAACATTCTCAGGCTCTATCCTCGCAAGCAGTTCTTTTATTTTAAGCTTGTCAGGGGAAATGTCGTCCATAGGGGAGAGAAGTCCATGCAAAACATGGTAAACGCCTTTGTACTCCTTAGTACGCTCGAAAGCTGCTATATCCTTTGGGTCTTCTACTACGCAGACCGTTGTGTGGTCACGTCTTGGGTCGGCACAGATAGGACACTTTGGCTTGTCAGTAAAGTTCTGGCAAACGCTGCAAAGATGAACGCTTTTGTGGGCATTAGTGATAGCCGCTGCAAAAGCCGATGCGTCCTCGTCTGTCATGGACATAACATAGTAGGCAAGGCGCTGTGCGGACTTCATGCCTATACCAGGGAGCTTTGCAAATTGCTCTGCCAGAAGTACCAAAGGCAGTGCGTTTGACTCAGCCATTAAAACAGACCTGGGAATGATACTCCGCCTGTGAGTTTCTGCATTTCAGTGTCGCTTACTTCATCGAGGTTAGCAACAGCCTGATTGAAAGCTGCCATAACGAGGTCCTGAAGTGTTTCAACGTCCTCTGGATCAACTACCTCAGGCTTGATGTCAAGCTTAAGGACGTTTCTCTTGCCGTTGATAATTACCTCAACAACTCCGCCGCCTGCTGTACCTGTGAACTCTCTCTGCTCAAGGTCTGCCTGAAGAGCTGTGATCTCGTCCTGCATTTTCTGAGCCTGCTTGAGCATCTGATTCATGTTATTGGAAGGACCCTTGCCCATTCCCTGTGGAAGTCTTGCTTTCATTTTAAAAACTCCTTATATTCAAAATTATTTTTTTATATCAACTTCAATATCAAGTTTTTTCGCTTTGTCAAGCAACTGATTTATAGGATTTTCCGTATCCTCAGGTGCGACATTTTTGGCTGATTTGACTTTGATAGTGAAGTTTTGTCCGAAATTATTTTTCAGTATCTCATTAAGCACCGTAGCATCGCCGCTTGCTTTGAACTTTTTGAGATAAAAGTCATTGTGTACTATCATAAGCAGCACATTCTGACACATATAAGCCTTTGAGTTGACTAAGAAACAGCCTATGGCAGGATTTGTCTGCTTGACCTGCTCAACAATGTTGTCCCAAGTCTGCACAAGCTTGAAGTCGCTTGCTTTCATTTTCTTGAAATCCGGGTCAAAAGGTTTTGGTGGTGGAGCTTGTTCCTGCTGAACTGGTGTGGCGATCTGCGGTTGAGTCTGCAAAACGGCACCATTTTTTAGTGCATTCTCAAGTTGAGTTATTCTATTAAGAAGCACTGTGATCTCAGCATTGCCTGATACAGTCTGCACAGTTGCACCTGCTTTTTGAGCAGCTCCGCACAGCTTTATGATACACATTTCAAGCTCGATACGCTTTGATGTGCTTTTTGCAAAACGCTCGCTGCACTCCTGCAAAGTATTTATATCCCCGAGTATCTCGTCCAGCTTCATGCGTTCTGCAAGGGCTTTAAGTCTTTCATACTCGTCAGGCAGACAAGTTATAAGATCCTTGTTGTTGTCGATAGTTTTGATTATCATGACATTTCTCATCTGAGCGAGCAGTTCGCCTGCCAAGACTTTCAGATCTTTTGACATATCATAAAGCTTGTCAACGACTCTGAGTGCGCCTGCGGCGTCCTTTTCGGCTATCTTTTCGAGAATATCAAAAAGATAATCACGTCCTGCAATGCCGGAAGCTGAGGACACAACGTCAAGGGTGATGTCATTTTCATAGGCAACGCACTGGTCTAAAAGAGAAAGTGCGTCACGCATACCACCGTCAGAAAGCCTTGCTATCATGCCTGCGGCATCTTCGTGGAGGGTAAAGCCCTCCTGAGAAGCAATATACATAAGCCTTGAAACAATATCCTCGTTTCTTATCCTGTGAAAGTCGAAATGCTGGCATCTCGACACGATAGTTGCAGGAACTTTATGTATCTCCGTAGTGGCAAGAATAAACTTCACATGCGGAGGAGGTTCTTCCATAGTTTTCAGCAGGGCATTGAATGCGCCCGCGGAAAGCATATGCACCTCATCTATGATATATACCTTATATTTACACCTTTCAGGAGTATAGACAACGCCTTCACGCAGTTCTCTGATATCGTCTACTTTAGAATTTGAAGCAGCGTCAATCTCGATAATATCGGAAAGAGTGCCGTTGTCAGCGTCTTTGCATATCTCACATTCAAGGCATGGCTCACCGTCATGTGGGTCAAGGCAATTGATAGCCTTTGCAAAAATTCTTGCGCAGGTGGTCTTTCCCGTACCTCTCGAGCCTGTAAAAAGATAGGCATGAGCGGTCTTGCCGCTTTTTATCTGATTTTTGAGAGTAGTTGTAATATGCGGTTGTGAAACAACATCGTCAAATGACATTGGACGCCATTTTCTGTACAATGCCTGATACAAAACTCTCACTCCAATCAAGAAAATAAAAAAATCAATCCGACATATGGGCGTGCGGGCGGAACTGTGACACACGAAACAAACCGCTTAATGCTGCTCGGTTCCCCGCCTGACATGGTTCACAGCGTTTCATTGCACAGGACCCGCACACCTATATCTCGGATTGATGAGGAACAATAACTGAATCATATCAATCTAACTTTTGTTACCTTACTATTATAACATACTTCCAATGAAATTTCAAGTGTTTTTGAAAAAAAGTTATAAAAAAAGGCAAAGAACATCAACGCCGCTGAACAAAGCTGGACAGCGGCGGATATTATGTGCTTGTAAAATTATATCAGGTGGCAATGATGAAATTCAGCTTGCCAAACGGATAGTTCACCGGGATACAGAATGCAGTGCCTGACAGGGCAAGCTCACCATTTTCCAAAAATTCCTGCGGTGTGAGTGTAAGTTCAACGCCATGCTCGTTTGACTCATTTACAACGAACAGACCGTCGTTTACGTTCAGAAATTCGCCTGCTGTAGCGTTTACAAAGTCATCGACCTCCGTGAAGCTCTCTTTGGCAAACCTCTCAGCGAAAGCCATATATGTCTTTGAATCTGTGGCAATGCAAGCCTCAGCGTTATACTTTCCATTTATTTTTTGGATAACGATATGTTCTGCTGCAAAATTCTTTATAACTGACGCTTCCATAGGAGTGAAATCGTCACCGATAAATCTGATAAGATTTTTGAAAAGCAAAGTAACATAATCAGTACAGATACGAGCATTTTCATCATTGTCAAAATGATAGAACTCATTGATAAGGTTATGTAGAGTTTCTGTTTGATTGTCTGAAATATCGTCGGTTATCTGATTTTCAGCCTTATAGTCTTTAAGTGCCTTTTCAAACTCAGCATTGGTAAGAGCACCGTTATTAACAAGGGTCTGACCCAGGAGAAGGTAATCTGTAGGCTGCTGAGCGAGAAGCTTTTCAACGTCGTCAGCGGTAACATAGCCAAGCTCCACGGCAAGGTCGCCAAAACGTTTATCGACACTCTGCTGAGTGATATTGACGTGCTCCACCTGCTCGGCTGTCATAAGACCAGCGTTTATAGCGAGAACGCCAAGGCGAAGTCTTGTATGCTTTTTAGCCTCGAAAGCCTGAGTAAGATCCTCAGCGGTACAAAGCTTATGGTTAAAGAGGTAGCCTCCAAAAAACTGCGCAAACATTTACAGTACCCCCTTTGCAACGTTCTCAAGGACATTAAGAGCGTCATTATCAGCTATAGGTTTCTGCAAAAAGTCCACAGCTCCCGACTTAAGAGCGTCTTTCAAATGGCTCTGAGTACCAACAGAAGAAGCCATTATCACCTTAGCGTCAGGGTCTTCTGCTATTATCTGTTTGAGGGCTTCAATACCTGTTACCTTTGGCATGATGATATCCATGAAAACCACGTCAGGCTTGAACTCCTTATATTTGCTGACAGCCTCCTCACCGTCGGCTGCTTCATAAACGGCTTTTACTCCAAATCCAGAAATAGACATACTGAGCTTTTTGCGAGCGAACATAGAATCGTCGCATATAAGCACTGTCATTTCATTTATATTCACGATAGATCCCTCCCGATTATTTTGCGGCAGCAGTTCCGTAATTGCCGATGACGGAGAAAATAATTTCTTTACTGCCTTGTTTTTAATTATATCATAAAATTCTCCAAAAGTCAAGAGTCGTCAAATGTGTTTTATGTTGAAAATATACAAACCAGTAAATGCAGAATTTACTTGCAGTTTGCTTGACAAAATGAAAAAAGTGTGCTATAATCATAATGTTATGTGCCGGTGTGATGGAATTGGCAGACGTGTCGGACTCAAAATCCGATGGTAGCGATACCGTACCGGTTCGACCCCGGTCACCGGCACCATGAAAACGGGTTCTTGTATCAAGAGCCTGTTTTTTTATTAGTGTCCTCATTCTCTTCTGTCTCTGCTTCACCACCAAGAGCATTGGCGATGCCCTCGGCTTGACAGTGCTCTCAGACGAACGGAAACGCCCCCCAGAGCCGTCCGAGCCTGCGGAGCGGAAAACTAACCGTCTGAAAAGAAAAGACCTGAGAAGTGCTTGTGTGAACAAATCTCAGGTCTTTGTGAGTTATTCAGTTCCAAAAAGGGTATGCTGTCATTGTGGCGCGCGCCATAATGATGATATGGACTTGTGCGGAACGGTTTGCAGGTGTTCCAATAGACTACGGGCAAGCGGCACACATCAATATTGTGCCTTAACGAAATCTTAACGCCGTAACCGTAATCTTAACAGCACCTTAACCACTCATGTGATATAATAAAGCTATAATTTGAACGAGAGGTGTACGATGTTACATAAAAATAGAGTAAAAAACAGAACTCATATGACCTCATTTCGGGTCATCATTATCAGTTTCTTTTGCCTAATTCTAGTAGGTACGCTGCTTCTGATGCTGCCGATCTCATCAAGGCAGCGGTGTGTGACTTCATTCCCTGATGCAATGTTCACAGCCGTTTCAGCTACCTGTGTGACTGGGCTTGTTGTAAAGGATACTGCTACATACTGGTCTCTGTTTGGGCAGGTGGTCATTCTGATGCTAATTCAGATCGGAGGTATGGGCGTTATCACCGTCGGGCTTGCGATCATTAGAGCATCAGGGCGGAAAATCGGTCTGTGGCAGCGCAGTACGATGCAGGAATCCATCTCCGCACCGCAGGTAGGCGGTATTGTGAAGCTGACAGGCTTTATCCTTAAAACATCACTTATCATAGAGATGATCGGTGCGGCTTTGCTTGCACCCGTTTTCTGCAATGATCTTGGTATCGCTAAGGGACTGTGGTATTCCTTGTTTCACAGCATATCGGCTTTTTGCAATGCAGGCTTTGATCTGTTCGGCATAAAAGAACCGTTCTCATCGCTGACCTTTTACCACAGCAACATCTATCTCAATATCATCATTATGCTGCTAATTATTACGGGAGGCATCGGCTTCCTCGTCTGGGGCGATATCGGAACACACAAGCACAGGATCAGGCGCTTCTCTCTGCAAAGCAAGGTCGTACTGATGACATCTGCTGTCTTGATCGTTCTGCCTGCGCTGTATTTCTTCTTTTTTGAATATGACCATGGGACTATCCATGACCGGACGATCCATTCACTGTTTCAGTCTGTCACAACACGAACCGCAGGCTTTAACACAACTGATCTCGCTGCTATGGATGAATCAGGTACAGCCATTATGGTCATTCTTATGCTTATAGGTGGTTCTCCAGGTTCCACCGCGGGCGGTATGAAAACAACGACTTTTGCTGTTCTGTTACTTTCTGCGATCACAGTGTTTAGCCGCAGAAATGATGTGCAGTGCTTCAAAAGAAGAATATCAGACGAAACTGTCCGCAGTGCAGGCGCTGTTTTGTTTATGTATCTTGTATTGTTCTTTACAAGCGGTGTCATTATCAGCAGAGTGGAAAATCTACCGCTGCTGACCTGTCTGTTTGAAACAAGCTCAGCTATCGGTACTGTAGGGCTGTCACTCGGCATTACAAGCGGTCTGTCTGCTATATCCCGTGTGATACTGATGATACTTATGTTTTTCGGAAGAGTCGGCGGACTGACACTCATTTATGCAGCTCTGCCGTCGGCGGACAGTCAGAATTCACGCTTACCGCTTGAAAAAATATCTGTAGGGTAAGGAGTCTTATATATGAAAACAGTTTTAATTATCGGAGTAGGTCAATTTGGCAGTCATATTGCCAGACGCATGGAGGAGCTTCGGTGTGAGGTCATGGCAGTAGATGAAAATGAGAAGCATATCAACGATATACTGCCTTATGTGACCAACGCAAGGATCGGTGACAGCACCAATGAGGAATTTCTCCGTTCGCTTGGTGTAGGAAACTATGATGTTTGTATCGTTGCCCTCGGCAGCCGGTTTCAGTCCTCTTTGGAAACAACGTCTTTGCTCAAGGAGCTGGGGGCAAAGAAAGTCATATCCCGTGCGACAAATGATGTACAAATGAAATTCCTGCTTAAAAACGGAGCCGATGAGGTTGTCTATCCTGAGAAGCAGATGGCACTTCGCATCGCTACAAAATATGCATCAGACAGCATACTCGACTTTATTCATCTGGATAACAATTACTCGATCTACGAACTGAAAGTACCGAAGGACTGGTTCGGAAAGTCGCTTTCACAGATCGATATACGAAAGAAATTCAAGATCAATATTCTGACGATCAAACGAGGAGAAGAGGTATTTATCCCTTCACCGGACACTGTAATTGAAACTGATGACATCGCATTTGTCATAGGTGAGGTTCGGGATATCCAGAAGTGTTTCAGAATCTAGGAGATGATCGTGTGAGAGATGTTCTGCTTGCACTGTCTGTATGAGCAATGTTTCTCTACGGTTTTTATATTATGAAAAAAGTAGATGAATTCATCGAGGAGATACAAAAGAGCAGACGTGGACACGACCTGTCAGAAGATGATGTTGACGAACACAAAAGTGATATGTTATAATAACAAGGGTGATCCTTATGACTGCTAATTTTATAAAAAGCTCTAAAGCATTTTCTGTGTTCATCGTTTCCGCTAACAACTGCATAGTGCCTTTAGAGACAGCAATAGATCATAATGATCCTGTTGCAGAACGTGAGAGTTATACTGCTGAAAAATGTCTTCTCTATGTTGCTTTGACAAGATCACAGAAGCAGGCATATATTACTTGTTACGGTAAAAAATCCGAGTTTATTTGATAAAGGTGTTGGACAACAAAAACTGTGCTGACATAACAGCGATCTTTATAGTCAAGGAGGGATAATACAATGGCTGATTCTAATAAATATATTGATATGAGTGCAAAGGAAGCTCTCAAACTTGCAAAAGATAAATATCTGCTTCTCCCAGATATTCAGCGGGAATATGTCTGGAGCATGGAGGATATTGAAAAACTATTTGAATCGATAGTTGATGGCTATCCAATAGGATCTTGCATCTTTTGGAAAACCAATAAAAAAACACTAAACGCAGAAAAGCCAAATCTTTATTTTTTCCTTAGAGAGTTTAAGAGAGAGGAAAGTAAAAACGAAAAGGCATCTGAAGTGTTTGGTGAAGAGGGTGATTATTACATCGTCCTTGATGGTCAGCAACGTATAACATCTCTCAATATAGCGTTATATGGTTCTTATACTTGCTACAAAGGTGGTCGTGGTCGTTCAAAAAGCGATCCGAAATACTGGATAACCAGAGAGCTATATTACAATCTTGATTATTACAAGAATGAAGAAGATGAGGAAAAAGACGATGAAAATCCACCAAAACGCTTCTCTTTTCTAACAAAGGAAGACGCAAATAATGGTAACTATTATAAAGTAAAGAACATTTTAGCTTTTGATGACGATAGAGCATTACTACGGGAACTCATAAAAGCCGGCTATGAAGAAATCATTCAAAATGATTTGTGCAGGCTGTTTTCAAGAATACATAGCTCGGGTTCTGATGGCATTGTTCATTACTATTGTATTTCTGAAAATACATATGATGAGGCGTTAGATATATTTGTAAGAGTTAATTCTACCGGACGAAAACTTTCAAAATCCGATCTTCTGTTTTCTACTCTTATTGATGGATGGAAGGAAGGAAAAGAAAATATTGAAAATACGCTTAAGTCTGCCAACAGCAAAGGTGATTCATTTAGTTTTTCTCGTGATTACTTGATGCGCTTACTACTTGTACTTGCAGATGCGCCTACAAATTTAAAAATAGAATCGTTTGACAAAAAGACTATACAAAAAATCCGTGACGATTGGGAGAACCTTTCAAAAGCATTTATCAATATGGTAGAAACGCTTGTATCAATAGGATTGTCTGATGGTTTCCTGACATCGTATAATGCAACGATGCCGATTGTATATTTTATCTATAAGGGTGGAAAAATCAATTCAGAGGGCGCTAAGAAGGAAATAAGAAAATTCTTATCGATTTCAATGGCAAAAAGGCTTTTCGGTGTTGCAAGCAACGACGCATTAAGGAGTACACGAGCTGCTCTTCAAAGCTATGACTGTAAAAAGAACCCGTTTGTTTTATCCATATTTGATTCTGTAACTCTGACAGGCAACAGAACCTTTAAAGTCGAAGAAACAGACATTGATTACTGGCTTGATAATTATACTATCGGTCCAAATACGTATATAATTCTATCATTGTTATATCCAACGCTGAAATTGTCACAAGAGTCTTTTCATCAGGATCATTGTCATCCCCACGTTTCTTTTGATGACAAACCAATATCTTCATTAGGATTATCAGAAGAAACAGTTAGAGAGTGGCAATACAAAAGAAATCTTCTGCCTAATTTGCAGTTCCTTGAAGGTAGAGAGAACGAAAGTAAGAACAAGACTCCACTAAAAGATTGGATAGCTGATGGAAACACCATTAAATTTCTTCCTTCTGGAGTATCTCTTGAATTAAAAGATTTTGATGTTTTTTTTACAGAACGTCGCAAGCTTATAAGAGGAGAATTGATAAGAATATTCAATATCAAAATCACTACTGAGTAATTTTGATATATCTATAGTTAAATAAAAGCGGAAACCCCCTATTTATAGAGTTTCCGCTTTAACTTTGACTCCAGTACTGGGTTCAAAGTTGCTTATTCAGTTCCTTGCTTGCCCCTGCCTTTAGCCTTGTTCTTCTGCGCTTCTGCGTGGTCAAGCCGGAGCTTGGCAAGGTTCTCCTGAGTACGTTCAATTCTGCCGTCAATGTTATAGAGAGCAGCTTCAAGACGATTCAGGTTATGGACAAAGCTCTCAAGCAGCTTCGTGGTATGTGATGCGGCACCTTTCAGGTAAGCGGACATACCGCCGCCCATCATGTTACTGTGCATCGTGACAGACAGGTCAAACCCTGGAAAGAGCCGACCTTCACGGAAGTATCAGCATACTTGATAGCCAGTACCGCATCTTCAAAAGCCTTAGCTTAATCCTGTATAATAAAACTTGACACATACAAAACAATCAAAGTATAATAAAAACAAGGGAGTGTGTCATCAATGGGAACAGGAAAACAATATGATGAAGAGTTTAAAAAGCAGGCAATAAAGCTCGCAAAGGAGATTGGCACCTAGCTTTATGCCGCTGGTTGTGTTTTTATTTGTATCGTGTATTATTTTACAGTTCACCTGCCCTAATTTGACAAAAGTACGTCAATGGAGTATAATGTAACCAGCGTTACGCAAATTAATTATAGGCAATACCACACAAGACAAGCCTATACCTATTATTATAGAAACGAGGTCATGAAAATGAGCGAGGAAAGAATACCTAAGAGAAGTGAAGTGCCTGAACAGTTCAAGTGGGCACTGGAGGATATTTATGCCACTGACGAAAAGTGGGCGGAGGACTTGCAGAAGCTGAAGGCTATGCCTGAGAGAATAGCGGCGTTCAAGGGCAGACTTAGCGAGAGTGCTGACACGCTTTATGATTTTATGAAACTTTCAGACGAGATATCTGTTCTTTGCGACAGCCTTGGCAACTATGCTCAAAGACGTTCTGACGAGGACACTGCAAATGCAAAGTATCAGGGCTTTCTCGGTCAGCTTATGAACGCTTATGTTGCGGTAAACTCAGCAGGAAGCTTTGAAACACCTGAGATCATTTCTATCGAGGAGGATAAGCTTCAGGAATTCTATGAGGATAAGCCTGAGTTGAAGCTTTATAAGCGTGCGCTGGATAAGCTACGTCGTAAAAAGGCTCATATCCTCTCTGAGGCTGAGGAGAAGATACTTGCCCTGACTGGCGAAATGGGTCAGTCCCCTGAAAATATATACTCTATGTTTTCTGACGCTGACCTGCGTTTCCCTGACGCTGTGGATAAGGACGGCAAGGCTCATCAGGTCACACACGGAAGCTATATCCCACTGGTGCAGAGCGAGGACAGAGTACTGAGAAAGTCGGCTTTCGAGTCTATGTACAGCACCTTCGATAAGTTCAGGAACACCTGTGCGGCAACACTGTCGGCACAGATAAAAGCGGTGAACTTCTATGCAAAGGCTAGAAGATATGATTCAAGCCTTGAAGCCGCTTTGGACGGAACAGAAGTGCCTGTTTCAGTGTACAAAAACCTTATTGAAGCCGTCCATGACAATATGCACTATATGTACGATTATGTTGCACTGAGAAAGAAGCTTTTGGGCGTTGACGAGCTGCATTTCTATGACCTTTATACGCCTGTTGTTCCTGACGCAGATATGAAGATAACCTTTGAGGAGGCTAAGGAAACTGTCCTGAAAGCCCTTGCACCTATGGGAGAGGATTACCTTGCGATACTCAAAAAGGGCTTTGAAAACCGCTGGATAGACGTTTACGAAAACGAGGGCAAAACAAGCGGAGCATATTCCGCAGGTGCAAGAGTTCACCCTTATGTGCTGCTCAATCATAAGGATACACTTAACTGTATGTTTACGCTGGCGCACGAAATGGGTCATGCTATACACTCGTATCTTTCAAATAAAAATCAGCCTGTGGTATATTCAGATTACGTTATCTTCGTGGCAGAGGTAGCCTCAACTTGCAATGAAGCGCTTCTTATGCAGTATCTGCTGAAAAATACCGAGGATAAAAAGCAGAGAGCGTATCTTATAAATTACTTCCTTGAACAGTTCCGTACCACACTTTACCGCCAGACAATGTTCGCAGAGTTTGAGCTGAAAATAAATGAAATGGTAGCGGCAGGGGAGAGTCTGACAGCCGAGGGGCTGAACGAGCTTTACGGCGAACTTAATAAGCTTTATTTCGGCGACGGAATAGTGCTTGATGATGAGATAAAATTGGAGTGGGCAAGGATACCTCACTTCTATTATGACTATTATGTTTATCAGTATGCAACAGGCTATTCTGCGGCTATCGCACTTTCACAGAGAATATTGAAGTATGGCGAACCTGCGGTAAAGGATTATATAGGCTTCCTGAAAGGCGGCTGCTCAACTGACCCTATCTCATTGCTTAAGGGTGCAGGTGTAGATATGGCAACAACTCAGCCTATCAATGAGGCACTTGCAATGTTCGGAGAGCTTGTAAAGGAAATGGAAGAAGCAATGGCGGAGTAAGTGAGGAGTTAAGAGTGAGGAATGGGCATAGCTGACCAAAGTTGTGCCCCCCAATACCGAGCGTAGCGAGAGATAAAACGCAGGCTCAAGCCCGGCGTTAGAGGGCTTGC
>OGOL01001017.1_pt1 | contig 28904 bp, 24 predicted proteins | sample 1552641 | NCBI WGS metagenome assembly OGOL01 (sample SAMEA2580140, study PRJEB22360) | human gut metagenome | biome: human gut; feature: human-associated habitat; material: faeces | place: Denmark | collected 2008/2010 | reverse complement strand
AGCCGATGCGCCTGCCATCTGCTGTAAGGTTCCCACATCCTGGCCCATCGCTGGCATTGCATCGGGTATGTTCTGGGGAATCGCGCCCGAGGGTGCCTGGGGCTCTTGCACGGGGGGCATGCCAGGCTGCAGCATAGGAGGCATTCGCTGTTGCACCTGCTGCATTGCTGCGGGTTGCTGCGCGAAGGCGCCCGGCATGGGATATGCCTGCTGCTCTGTTTCGGGTCGCACGGCTGCCCCGCGCCCGCCAGCACGCTCGATTTCCTGCACGCGCTTGGGGTTCAGACTTACCGTCACGACGGTGCCGTTGCCCATGTTGTCCTCGATGGAGACGGCGCCGCCAGCGTTTTCCAAGTACTCCTGTACCATGGGAAACCCGGCTCCGGTGCCGCGGATATACCGTTTCATCTTGCTGTTTGCACTGGTTACGCCAAAATCGAAGGCACGCTCTTTGTCGTCGATGCCGGGCCCCTGATCGGCAAAGCGGATGGTATCGCCACCGTCGAGAATCGAGATGATGGGCTCTGCAAAATGCGCGTGGATAAAGTTTTCGACAATCTCGCGGATAACCATCAGCGAGATGTGCCCACCCTGCTCTTTCATGCACTGGTAGACGGTGTTGGTTGTCTCTTCCAGGTAGGTACGGACGTCTTGCGGTTCGATGACGATGACACGCGGTGTCGACAGCATGTCATCGTAGACCGCGATGCGCGCTGCATACATGGCCTTCGGTGCTTGTGCGGTGACCTGCTCACCCTCGTTGCGTTCTTCGCGCACGCCGGTGATGTGCTCGTTGTCGGGTGCCGGATCACCGGAATCGACCATGGTGTAGAAGTCGTCAGACATGCCGCTCGCAATCTTTCAAAAGGTTTTGAACAAATAGTAGCTCACTGCGCAATGTTTCTCATCTTTCGACAAGTTTTCAAAACCTGTTGAAAACTTTGGAAAACGGGCGAAAAGTTCTCAACATTTCCAACACGACCTGTTGAAAACTCGATGAAATTTCGTGAAAAGTTGCCTGCTGCATCAAGTGCCGATTCTGCTTATGGGGGAACCGTGTACTCTTTGCAACCTTTTACCTTTGATTTCTTGACATTTGAACATTGATTTCCCTACAATCTTCAAGCTCACGTGTCTATATCTGCGTCCGCGCCCCCGCGGACACTCGAAATGCAGCAGGAGGAACTTAAGATGAAGCGTACGTATCAGCCTAATAAGCGTAAGCGTGCCAAGACCCATGGCTTCCGTGCCCGTATGGCCACTAAGGGTGGTCGTGCCGTGCTCGCCCGTCGTCGCGCCAAGGGCCGCAAGCGTCTCACTGTCTAGCAGCGATACACACATCTCGCATGAAGACTATTAAGTCTCGGCAAGATTTCGAGCATGTGTTCAGTCAGGGGCGTCGTTTCAATCACCCTCTGATTCGAATGACCATATGTGAATCGGTTGGCGAAGGCGACTCCGGAAGGGTCGCCTTCGTTGGTGCTAAACGACTCGGTTGTGCTGTCGTGCGCAACCGATCTAAGCGTGTGATGCGCGAGGCCGCCCGCAGCTGTGGATTTCCCGTTGCGGGTTATGACATCATCTTGTTCGCGACTCCCAAGACGAGGGTTTCCTCGCCGGAGGAGATGGACAAGGCGTTGCGTTCGCTTATGAAACGCGCCGGCGTTGCCGGGGAGGAGCGATGAGCAATCACGTTTTGCGACGTGTTGCCATCGCTCCTATTCGCATATATCAACAGGTTGTTTCGCCCTTATTACCTGACGCCTGCATTTATTACCCAACGTGCTCGCAATACGCCGTTCAGGCGATTGAGAAGTACGGTGTTTTGAGAGGCTGCTGGCTTGCCGTGAGGCGCATCGCTCGCTGCAATCCCCTGCACGTCGGCGGTTATGACCCTGTGCCTTAGCGGGCACTCGCTATCGGAGGAAAACTTACATGTGGGATTGGATCGTTAACATCCTTTTCGAGCTGCTCAAGCTCATCCAGACCTTTGCGGTCGACTGGGGCCTGTCCATCATCATCCTGGTGGTCATCATCCGTCTGCTGCTGACGCCGCTCATGCTCAAGTCGACCAAGTCGACGGCTCGCATGCAGGTGCTGCAGCCCAAGATGCTCGAGATCCAGGAGCGCTACGCCGACGACCCCCAGCGTCAGGCCGAGGAGATGCAGAAGTTCTACAGCGAGAACAAGTTCAATCCGCTGGCCGGCTGCCTGCCGCTTCTGATTCAGATGCCCATCCTTATCGCCCTGTTCACGCTTCTGCGCAACCTGCCGCAGTACTTTAACGAGGGCACGTTCTCGTTCTTTAACATCCTGCCCGATCTGACCACCACGCCGAGCGCCTCTTTTGCCGATGGCTTTATGGTTGCGCTGCCTGCGCTGATCTGCCTAATCCTGTTTGCTGTCTTGACCCTGATTCCGCAGCTGTATATGTCTCGCAATCAGACTGGTCAGCAGGCCCAGAGCATGCGCATGATGGCTGTCGTCATGACCGTCATGATGCTTTGGATGGGCTGGAGCCTGCCTGTCGGCGTTCTGCTGTACTACGATGTGTCTTCTGCCTGGCAGGTTATCCAGCAGATCTTCGTGACGCAGAAGGTTATCGACAAGGCCAAGGCCGATGAGGAGGAGCGCCTCAAGAACGCTCCGCTGCAGGTCGAGGTTACCCGTCGCGAGAAGAAGCCGCGTCCGCACAAGAAGAAGTAGTCGGGATATCAATCTTATTTAGGTACCTAACTTTTGGAGTACGTTATGTCTGAAGAGATCATCGAGGATATGCTTGAGGAGGTTGCCCCGCAGATTGCGGGCGATTATCCCGAGATTGCACAGCGCTACAAGGCCGGTGAAGAGCTGACCGATGGGGAGCTCGACACCATTGCCGATGTTGCGATTTCCATTCTGCGTTCCATCCTTTCGCACTTCGATGCCGCCAACTCTCCTATTGATGAGTACGAGGGCGACGAGGGCGAGCTGATTTTGGATGTTACCGCTCCTGATCTTGCTGTTCTCATTGGCCGTCATGGTCGTACCCTTGATGCTCTTCAGGTCATGTTCTCTTTGCTGGTGAGCCGCAAGCTTGGCTTTAGGTATCCGGTTGTGGTTGACGTTGAGGGCTACAAGAGCCGTCGTCAGGACAAGGTTGCCTCAATGGCTCAGTCGGCCGCCGAGCGTGCCATCCGTACCCATAAGAGTGTTTCGCTTCCGCCCATGAATGCCTATGAGCGCCGACTGGTTCATATTGCACTTCGTGGCAATGATGCTGTCGATACCCATTCTGAGGGTTCTGACCCTGATCGCCATGTGGTGATTGTTGCTCGATAATCTACTCGAGCTTATGCTAAGGGGGCGTGGTTTCCACGTCCCCTTTTTTTGTCAAAAGTTCTCGATACACTGATTTTTGTCAGAAAGGAGCTTTCGTTGTTAGTACTTACTGATCAGCAAGCTGACGAGATGCTCAGCCGTCTAACTTCCTATTGCAAAGAGTATTCTTTGAGCGTAACTGATACTGAGCTAAGGAAATGTATTCAGCATTTGGATTTGGTTCTAGAAACAAATAAGACAACCAATCTCACCCGTATTCTTAACGTTGAAGATGCTGCGGTACTTCATATCCTCGACTCACTTGTTTTGCTTCCTTATGTCAATAAGGCTCCTGATGGAGCTTTGCTCGATATGGGAACAGGCGCAGGCTTCCCTGGTATTCCGTTAACGATAACCACGCATCGTAAAGCTACTTATATTGACTCTGTTGGCAAAAAAGTTGATGCTGTCAATTCTTTTACTCATGCTCTCGGATTGAAATATGGTCATGCAGTCCATGATCGCCTTGAAGAATATGCTCGAAGCCATAAGAAGCAGTTCTCTGCAGTAACCGCCCGCGCACTGGCCCCTCTACCGATTCTTGTTGAGTATGCGGCTCCGTACCTCAAGGACGGTGGGATATTTGTTATCACGAAGGGCAATCCATCGGATGAGGAGCTTACTTCTGGCATGTCAGCAGCTAAGATCTGTGGCTTCACTTTGCTTCTGAATGACGCAATTGATTTGCCTGAGGGCTTGGGCCACAGGGAGTTCATTGTTCTTAAGAAAAGTCACCCAGCATCCGTTTCGTTGCCTCGTGCAAATGGCATGGCAAAGAAGAATCCGCTTGCCTAGATGTTTCACGTGAAACATAATGGATACTAACAACTTGCAGTGTTTCACGTGAAACATGGCGGTTGATTTCGAATCGGAATGTTTCACGTGAAACATCCTCCGTTTGACAGCTTTAATACACACCAGGAGGGACCGTGGGATTTCGCGACGTTAAGCGTTCTAAGAGCGCAAAAGACACGCGTATTATTGCAATCATCAATCAAAAAGGCGGCGTCGGTAAGTCAACGACGGCTGTAAACCTTGCAGCAGCACTGGGTGAGCAGGGTCGCAAGACACTGATTGTCGATTTTGATCCGCAGGGAAACAGCACCAGTGGATTCGGAATTGAAAAAGAAGACCTTGATCAGTGCATCTATGATGCATTGCTGAATGACGTGCCGGCAGAATCGCTTGTTCTTGATACAAATTGCAAAAAGGTATTCGTTATTCCGGCGACAATTCAGCTTGCAGGTGCCGAAATTGAGCTCGTAAGCGCAATTGCTCGTGAAACCCGCCTCAAAGATTTGCTTGAGCCGATTCAGGATGAGTTCGATTTTATATTCATCGACTGTCCTCCTTCGCTCGGCCTGCTTACCATCAATGCTTTGACCGCAGCAGATAGCGTCTTGATTCCGATCCAGTGCGAGTATTACGCACTCGAGGGCGTTACGAAACTGCTTGAGTCAATGAAGATGGTCAAATCACGTCTGAATAAGGGTTTAGACACCTATGGTGTGCTTATGACCATGTATGACTCGCGTACTTCTCTGTCGAATCAAGTTGTTGAGGAGGTTCAGTCGTACTTTGGTGATAAGGCTTTTAAGACTCTAATTCCCCGTACAGTAAAAATATCTGAGGCTCCGTCTTTTGGAGAGCCGGTAATTACCTATGCACCTCAAAATAAGGGTGCAAAAGCGTATATGAACCTTGCAAAAGAGGTGATCAAGCGTGCCTAGTGCAAAGAAACGTGGCGGATTAGGACGTGGACTCAATGCTTTGGTCTCAGAAGCCGAGTATGAGACCGGCGGTTCGGCTGCATCGGCTTCAAATGGCGCATCTGAAACAAAACTACCTATTGAGGATATTGTTCCCAACCCTAATCAGCCACGAATTCACTTTAACGAAACTGAACTTCGTGAGTTGAGCGAGTCGATCCAAGAACATGGCGTGTTGCAGCCGTTGTTGGTTCGCAAGCATGGAAACGGCTATGAGATCATCGCTGGTGAGCGTCGTTACCAAGCATCAAAGCTTGCTGGTCTTGAGGAGCTGCCTGTCATCATTAAAGAAGTTAATGATGAGGAAATGCTCGCTCTTGCACTTATCGAGAATCTTCAGCGTTCTGATTTGAATCCCGTCGAAGAGGCGAAGGGTTATCGTCAGCTCATTGATGCCAGTGGGATGACGCAGGAGGCGTTATCAAAGGCTGTCAGTAAGTCTCGTTCCGCAATTACAAATTCACTTCGTTTGCTAGATCTTCCCGAAGTCGTACAGCAGATGATTTTCGAAGGCAAGCTTACAGCCGGTCATGCGAGAGCGATTCTTGCAGTTCCATATGAAGATGCCAGGATTCGACTTGCTGAGAAGGTTGTTGCAGAAGGCCTTTCCGTCAGAGCGACAGAAAATCTTGCTCCGTTGTTTTCTGCCGGAGAAACACCTAAGACGCCGAGGCCAGCAACACCTCAGTCATTCAAAAAGGCCGCTCGAGTCCTTCGTCAAGTATTTAACACGAATGTGCGCGTGAAGTGCTCGCGTGGCAAGAACAAGATTGAAATCGAGTTCAAAGACGAAGAGGAGCTCTCCCGTATCCTTGGCGAAATGATTCAATTTGGGCAGGAGGATCAGGATGAAGAATAAGGTTCTCGCGGCCATTGCGTTGGCAACCACTGTCGCTGCTGGTGCTTTTGCAGGCTATAAGCTTGCGACAGATGATGAACTGTGTGGTCGACTGCTGCGCGGAGCTCAGGATATCGTCGATACATCCAAGAAAAAAATGGATGTGATGACCGAAGATGTTGCCATGCGTACTGCTCAGGTGACTAAGAATCCCAAGATTAACCAAGACTTGGTTAACCATCAATGGGAAAATGTTGGTTATTAGGTACCTAACAATTACTTGCCTGTTTTGAAGGGGTCCTTGTCTGATTTGTGAGACAAGGACCCCTTATTTTGGCAATAAAACTATGCTTGCGTAAATCAAATCCAATAGTATAAAAAAATGAAACAGCCCCGGTTGCATTATCTACAACCGGAGCTGTTCGATGTTTCACATGAAACGTTTTGGGGTGCGACTCCCCTATGCGTTCTTCTGAACTTTGAAGCGCTGCTTCAGCTGTCCGCAGGCGGCGTCAATATCATTGCCGCGAGAATTACGGATCGTGGTCTCGATGCCACGAGACTCAAGGCGGCGCTGAAGATCCTCAACCTTATGAATCGGCGACGGCTTGAGCGGGCTGCCCTCGATGTCGTTAAGCTGAATCAGGTTAACGTGGCACAGCGTTCCCTCGCAGAAGTCGCAGAGCGCCTGCATCTCGGGATTCGTATCGTTGACGCCTTCGATCATGGCGTACTCATAGGTCGGGCGGCGGCCCGTCTTCTCGGTGTAGAGCTGAAGCGCCTCGTGAAGGCGGAGCAGCGTGTACTTCTTAACACCGGGCATGAGCTTATTGCGCGTCGACTGGATGGCGGAATGCAGGGAAACAGCAAGCGTGAACTGCTCGGGGATGTCGGCAAATTTGCGAATACCAGGAATAACGCCACTGGTGGAGACAGTAAGGTGGCGGGCTCCAATACCGATACCGTCGGGATCGTTAAGGATGCGCAGTGCCTTGAGAACCTCGTCATAGTTAGCAAAGGGCTCGCCCTGACCCATGAAAACGACGCTTGTGGCACGCTCGCCAAAGTCGTTGGAGACATGAAGTACCTGGTCAACGATCTCTTGGGCGGTCAGCGAGCGCTTGAGGCCGTTGAGGCCGGTAGCACAAAAAGCACAGCCCATGCCGCAGCCTGCCTGGGTGGAAACGCAGACGGAAAGCTTGTTACGACGGGGCATGCCTACGGTTTCGACGGAAATGCCGTCGTGGTACTCGAGCAGATACTTGCGAGAGCCATCTTTGGAAACCTGCTTGGTGAGTTCGGTCGGCGTGTCAAAGGCAAAAGCCTCTTTAAGCTGCTCGCGGAAAGCCTTGGGAAGGTTGGTCATATCGTCAAACGAACAAACGTTCTTCTCAAAGACCCATTCGATGAGCTGCTTCGCGCGGAAGGCGGGCTGGCCGAGTTCGGCCACGAGCTCGCGAATATCGTTTTGGCTCAAGTCGCGAATGTCCTGAGATTTAGTCCTGGGATTCATGGAAGCCTTTCGATTTTGGGGAAACGTAGAGGGTATCGCTACAATATGGTATCAGCTGCAGGAATTATAGAGGAGGAGTCTGCCCATGCCGGGTAAAAGCCTAGAGAACATGCACGTAGCGGTCTTGGCGGGCGGTCATTCCGCTGAGCGCGAGATCTCGCTCAATTCGGGAAAGAACGTCGTGGTGGCCCTGAAGGAGGCCGGCTACACTTCGGTGGAGCTGCTCGACACGGCTGCCGATGATTTTATGGTAACCATGGCGACCGGTGGCTTTGACGTGGCGTTTATCGCCATGCACGGCGCCGGCGGTGAGGATGGTGCCATGCAGGGTGCCATGGAGACCCTGGGTATCCCCTACACGGCCTCGGGCGTGCTCGCGAGCGCCTGCGGTGCCGACAAGGAGGTCTCGAAGCTCCTGTACGCCAAGGCGGGCATCCCCATTGCCCCCGGCCTTGCGCTCGAGGCGGGCGATGAAGTCGATATCGATCATATCGTCGAGGTTTGTGGCGAGCGCTGCTTTGTGAAGCCGGCCGTAAACGGTTCCAGCTATGGCATTTCCCTGGTCCATGAGCCCTCCGAGCTGCCCGCGGCAATCGCCAAGGCGTTTGAGTACGGTGACAAAGTGCTGGTAGAGAAGTGCATCGAGGGTACCGAGATCACCGTCGGCGTATACGGCGAGGATGACGTGCGCGCCCTGCCGATTGTTGAGATCCGTAAGCCCGAGGACTGCGAGTTCTACGATCTTGACGTGAAGTATGTGGACCCCACGGATATCCATCGCATTCCGGCACAGATTTCGCCCGAGAACTACGCTCGTGCCCAGGAGCTCGCCTGTGCTGCCCATAAGGCGCTCGGCTGCCTGGGTATTTCGCGCAGCGACTTTATCGTGAGCGAGGATGGCCCCGTCATCCTCGAGACCAACACGATTCCCGGCATGACCGATACGTCGCTGTATCCGGATGAGATTCGCCACACCGATGACATGACGTTCCCGCAGGTCTGTGACAGTCTGATTCGTATGGGGCTTCGTCGAGCGGGCGTTGCATGCTAATCGAGGACGCTGTTTCGTCGGGGACGCCGCAGTTTGTCATCGATTCCTATGCCACGCTTGCCGAGCGTGCCAAAACCCAATCGTTTGGCCTCATCGAGGAAGATGTTATCGTCCTCGATACCGAGACCACGGGTCTTTCGGTGCAGGACAACGAGCTTATCGAGATATCGGCTGCCCGCCTTTCGGGCCGCGAGGTCATCGATCGGTTTGATACCTTCGTGCATCCCAAGCAGCTGATTCCCGCCGAGATTACCGAACTCACGAGCATTACAAACGCCGATGTGGTGGATGCCCCATCGGCCGTTGAGGCCGTCGCCGCTCTCGCCGATTTTGTCGGCGGCTGCCCGGTGATTGCGCATAACGCCACCTTCGACCGTTCGTTTATCGAGTCGGTCAAGGGCGGTGTCAACGTCAGCGACATCTGGATCGATTCGCTGGCGCTGTCGCGCATCGCGCTTCCGCGTCTGGCCTCGCATAAGCTGTCTTTCATGGCCGACCTGTTTGGCTGCGACTCGGTGTCGCACCGCGCCAACGCCGATGTCGACGCCCTGTGTGGTGTGTGGCGCGTGCTGCTCGTGGCGCTCACCGACTTGCCTCAGGGCTTAACGGCGCGTCTGGCCGACATGCACCCCGATGTACCCTGGTCCTATCGTCCCATCTTCTCATTCTTGGCGGGACAGAACCCCGGTTCCATCTTCTCTCTCAGCGCCGCCCGCGCCGACGTACTCAAGGCCGATCGCGCCGATGATCGCGTTGATGCGGACGAGCTGCCGGTCCTTAAGATGCCGAGCCGCGAGGAAATCGAGGCGGACTATGCCCCGGGCGGCCTGGTTAATCGCATGTATCCCACGTATGAGCCGCGCGATGAGCAGATCGCGATGGCGCTCGAGGTCCGTGATGCCCTCGTTACGGGAACGCATCGCGTGATTGAGGCGGGGACGGGCGTCGGCAAATCAATGGCATATCTGGTGCCTTTCGTCGAGGCCGCGCGCCGCAACAACATCACGGTTGGCATCGCGACCAAATCGAATAATCTTGCCGACCAGCTCATGTATCATGAGCTGCCCAAACTTGCCGAGCAACTGGACGGAGGCCTATCGTTTTGCGCCCTCAAGGGCTATGACCACTATCCATGCTTGCGCAAGCTTGAGCGCATGAGCCGCGGCCAAGTCGAAATTACGACTAAGCGTGATCCTGCCGACACGCTTACGGCGGTCGCGGTCATCATGGCGTACGTGTGTCAGTCGGCCGATGGCGACCTCGACTCGCTCGGCATTCGCTGGCGCAGCGTCAACCGTCCCGACTTTACGACGGCGTCGCGCGAGTGCGCTCGTCGCCTCTGCCCGTTTTTCCCCGATAAATGCCTGGTCCACGGCGCCCGCCGTCGCGCGGCTCATGCCGATGTGGTGGTCACCAACCATTCCCTGCTGTTCCGCAATGTTGCGGCCGAGGGCAGAATCTTGCCTCCGATTCGTCACTGGGTGATCGATGAGGCCCACTCCATCGAGCGCGAGGCACGCCGTCAATGGGCGCGCGTGGTGTCGGCGGATGAATCGCGCGTTCTGTTTGAGCGCCTGGGTGGCTCGAGCACCGGTGCGCTGAGCCAGGTTTCCCGCGATTTGGCAACCTCGGAGGGCTCTACGCTTTACCTGGGTCTTACTGCCAAGGCGACGTCGACGGTTGTACGTGCGAGCATGGCGATTGCCGATGTGTTTGACGGCGTTCGCGAGCTTGGCCGCCGTGCCCGCGGGGGCTATGACAATGCGAACCTATGGATTGGCCCCGAGTTGCGCGAATCTGACGACTGGCATGATTTCTTACAGTCGGCCTACACTGCCATCGACGCATTGGAACAAGCTGACAAGAGCGTCGACGCGCTGGTACAAGCCGTTGCCACCGACAAGCCCGAGGTTGTTGTCGACCTGGGTGATATCTCGCGCCGCCTACACGAGCTGGTCGAGAACCTCAAACTCATCATTGACGGTACCGATGAACACTACGTGTACTCGCTGCAGGTCAATCGCAGGCTGCGTGCCGGCGGAGAGTCAATGACCGCAGAGCGCATCGACATTGGCGAGGCCTTGGCAACCGAGTGGCTGCCCGAGGTCCACACGGCTATCTTTGCATCGGCGACCATGACGGTTTCCAAGAGCTTTGAGCACTTTAACCATGCCGTCGGCCTCGATCGCATCGGCGCCTCGACATCATCGTCACTGCACTTGGATTCGAGCTACGACTTCGATTCGAATATGGCCGTGGTCGTGGCTGGGGATATCCCCGATCCGCGCGATCGTGAGAGCTACCTTTCGGCGCTCGAGCGTGTGCTGGTCGACGCTCATCTTGCCATGGGCGGCTCGGTGCTCACGCTGTTCACCAACAGGCGTGACATGGAGGAACTGTACGCTCGCGTCGAGCCCAAGATGGCTCGTGCGGGTCTGGAGCTCAACTGCCAGCAGCGCAACTCGTCTCCTCGCCGTCTGCGCGATCGCTTTATCAACGAACCGACCTCGTCGCTCTTTGCGCTTAAGGCCTTTTGGGAAGGGTTCGACGCCAGCGGCGAGACGCTGCGCTGCGTCATCATCCCCAAGCTGCCGTTCTCGAGCCCCACAGACCCGCTCTCATGTGAGCGCAATCTGCGTGAAGACCGCGCTTGGGCGCGCTATTCGCTGCCCGAGGCCGTGCTCGAGGTCAAGCAGGCAGCCGGTCGCCTCATTCGCTCATCGACCGATTGCGGCGTACTCATCTTGGCCGACCCGCGCCTGGTGACGAAGGGCTACGGCAAAAAATTCTTAACGTCGCTGCCCACGAGCTCCTATCAGCGAATCGAGTCGGCACAAATCGGGCACTATCTACAGCTGTGGCGCGCACGCCACGAGCGGCGCCGCTAAAGCGGACAGACGAGGGATTTTGCCATATCGCACAGACGCTCTGACAGGGCGGGGTCATCCAGGATGCGGATGGGCCCGCCCGCTGCGAATAACCCGCTTAACAGCCCGCGCCAAACGTATCAGCGTACGTTCACCGTTGAGCTGTCCGCCCCATTGGGTTCAATCGACATGATGCCGGGCCAGTCTAGGCGCTCTGCCAAGGCGCGCGGCATGAGAAGCTTCGCACTCCGCTCCGCCTGGGCGAGGGAGTCGTGGAGGGTTGCGGGCTCCGGTGCATGGCGCACGACGGAGTCGTCGGTCAAGACCAGGCCCTCGATTTTATCCATACGATAGGTACGCTGCTCGTCGACCGCGACATCCCAGGCAATCAGATACGTTTGGTCGCCGTTTGTTGTGATGCGCAAGGGGTCGACCAAACGCTCACGCGCTTGTGTGTCATCCATCGAGCGATACGAGATGCGGCAGCGAACGCCGTCCCGAATGGCGCAGCTCAGCTGCTGCCAGTGCGATCCGTGGGCGACGGTGTCAAAGACGCGCTGGTTGTAGCCGAGCTCTTTGGGAAGAAGGGCGCGTCGTATTCGAGCCGCCGCTTGGGGCTCGATCCCCAATGATTCAAGTTCATGGTTGAGTACAGCGCCCTCGGCGGCACTCAGACGCAGCGGTAGCACGCGCCCCGCATCACCGGTGAGGACCACGCACTCGCCTCGGCGTTCGCAGATAATACGTGCGCCCGATTCTCGGTCCGCAAGCGTCGAGACAATCTCGAGAATCTCGTCGAGCGATGCTCCCGTGATATCAAAGCGGCTGCAAAGCTCGTCTCGTGTCATGCCATTCTCGCCGGCGGCGTAGAGGGCCTCCATGATGTCGATGGCGCGCGAGAGTCTTTGCTCGCTGGTGAGTTTACGCACGGGCATGCTCGTGCACCGTCCTTTCGATGAGGTGATTCCACGCCCGCTTGAGAGAATCGGGGGCGACGGGCCTCATGCCATCCATGGCATGGGCCATGCAAAACGAGGCTGCGGCTTCAAAGTCGCGCACGTCAACGGTCCATGTCCAACCTGCTTCGGTGCGCATGAGTTCGCCTCGTCCGCGCGTGAGACCGCTGATCATATCGGCCTGCGCTTCACGCGCAAACGAGAACGTAGCCGCAACGGGTGGGCGGTCGGCAAAATCGAACTCAAAGAATAAGTAATCGTTGAGGTTGAAATCCGCAGGAATGGCGTAGGCTTTCGAAGGTCTCCAGGCGCGAATGATGCGGTCGCAGCGGAATGTTCTGATATTGCCGGTGGCATTGTCGAGGCCGCAGAAGTATGCCGTACCCTCGCGCTCGAACATGCCGTAGACGCAAACGGTCCGCTCGCGTTGTTCACCGCGTCCGTTTTGATACAAAAAGCGCAGCGCGCAACGCTCGGCAAAGGCACTCCATACCGCATCGACGGCGGGAGAGCGGCGGATCGGTGCCTCTTCTGTCGTCGACATGCCGGTGAGGTAGGCAATCTTGGAGCGAATGTCGGCAAGCGGCGCGGCAAAGGTGGATGAGCCTGCCGCGAGTGTCTGGTCGATGGCATTGAGCAGGATGTCGGCATCGTCTGCGGTGATGAGACCGCCCGCGGCAAACGTGTGCTCGCGGTCGATTGTCCACGCGCTCTCTTCGGTTTCCTGCGCTCCGGCGGCACGAACCTCCCTGATAACGATGCCGCGCTCGAGCAGCTTGTCGCGATCGCGGCGGAACTTGCGCTTGTCTGAGTCGATATTGCCCGAGCCGTATCCCAGATCGGAATCCAGGACGATTTGCTCGGTCGTCAGCGGTTCGGGAGAACTGTTGAGTACAAAGAAAAGGTTGAGGATGCGCTGAGCCGTTTTATCGAAACCGGGCTCGGGTGCCCCCTTTTTAATTGTCGCGGTCGCGTCGCTTGCCGTCATAGAATCCTCGCATGAGAAGGTCGTTTGTTGCCATGATTTTAGTCCGATATGGAGATTAGGCTATATCCTTGTCCGCTCGCGGCGTTAAGATGCCCCGAATTCGGTCGTTTGCGCTCGCTCGGGGTATACTTTCGACTATATACGGTTCTAATGTGCATGCATTGGGCCTATTTGTCGGATTATGGATGTGGAGCGCACATGGCGAACACCCAGAACTATATTAACCACCTGCTGCAGAACACCGGCATTACGCCGGCGTGCAGTGAAGAAGAGCGCCTGGCTGCCGAGGATATCGCTCAGATTTTCCGCAACCACGGCTTTGACCCCGAGGTGCAGGAATTTAATGCTCCCGCACCCAGCAGGTTGGCGTTTGCCGTTACCGGTATCCTGGCGTTTGCCGGCGCCTTGCTGATGGGCATCGGCGGCGGCATTGGCTTGGTCGGCACCTTGCTGGCCATTGTCGGTGCCGTGCTCTACGTGCTCGAGCGCACGGGGCATCCCGTGGTTTCGCGCCTGGGAAAGACCGGAGTGAGTCAAAATGTCATCGCCTATCACAAGGCCTCGGGCCCGCTTGCGTCTCCGCGCAACCGCCCGGTCGTCGTGGTGGCCCACTATGATTCCCCCCGCGCCGAGCTCCTTGCTCGCGAGCCCTACGCTCCGTATCGCGCGCTCATCGCCAAGCTCCTGCCTGTCGCCACGATCGCGCCCGCGGCTGTCGCCATCCTGCGTATCCTGCCGCTTCCCGGCGTGCTCAAGGTGCTGCTGTGGATTGTCGCGATTCTGGCCTCCCTTGTGGCACTGGCCAACGCCGCCAATATCATCTCCAACCGTTTTGTGCTTCCCTACACGTCTGGCGCGGTGTGCAACAAGTCCTCTGTTGCCGCCATGCTCGGTGTCATGGACAACGTCGCCCCCTATCAGGGCGAAAACGAGTTCCCCGACGACATTCCATTCGACACCTATTTTGGCGAGCAGAAGCGTCGCGCCGAGGAAATGGCGCGCGCGGCGGCCGAGTATGCCGCGGCCCAGCAGCAAAACGACTACGGCAACACCATTGAATATGAGGAACCTTCCTACGACGAGGACGAGTTTGGCCAGCCGGTTGCGCCTGTCGACGCACCCGAGCAGGACGAGACTTTTGATGGACAGATCGATGGTTTTGAGGGTGCCTCTGCCGACGAGACGATGATCGGCGTTATCGCGCCCGAGGCTCAGGACCAGACTGCCCAGGCCGAAGTGTCCACCGAGGAAAAGTCCACCGCCAAGCCGGCGGAGGAGCCCGCGGTGGTCGAGGTCGCCGAGCCCAAGCCCAAGCTCTATCGCAATGCCGCCGGCAATATCCGCTTTGGTTCGGATGCCATCCGAGCGCTCGGCATGCTTCCCGAGTCCTGCACGCTCGATTACGAGGAAGGCGAGGAGCCGACGTTTGAGCCCGAGCCTGCCCCCGTCGTGACCGCGCCTGCGCCCGTTGCCACCGTGGATGATGAGTCTGCCGCGGTTACCGCTGCCGTTGCCGAGCCCGAGGCGGTGTCCGCGATCGATCCCTCGGCAGGACTGGACATTTTGGTTCCCGCCGCGCCGGCGCAAGACGTTGCGGACGAGTCTGACGACGATTACGCTGAACAGCCGATGCGCGTGTCTTACGAGAGCGATACTGATTTCTCGGCCGAGATTCCCGCGGCAACGCCCCATGCCGATATTGCATCCGCGTTCTCTTCGATTGGCGCCAGCGCTTCCAACTTCTTTAAGGGTGCGCTTGCAAAGGGCAAGAAATTTGTCGACGATTTCGAGGAGAAGCGCGCTGCCGCACGCGAGGCTGCCGAGCAGGAGGCTATCGCTCAGCAGCAGGCAGCCGAGGCGGCACGTGAGCGCGCGGCGCAAGAGTTTGAGCAGAACGAGGCTATGCAGTCCGGGCCCGTCGACGCTGCCGAAGCTACGACGTCCTTTGAGTCCCAGCAACCGACGTCAGCGGATGTTGTTGAGGCAACAACGTCTTTCGAGGCTCAGCAGCACGTCGATAGCACCATGTCGTTTGATGCCGTGCAGTTCGATTCCACGATAACGTTTGAAAAGCAAGGCACCGCGATTGCCGAGCCCCTTCCTGTTTCCGATGAGCAGGGCGACGCGGCAGACGATGACGAGCCCATTGATGCTGCCGAAATCCAAGATACCGCCGAGGACGAGTCCGTCGAGGCCAACTCTGACGAAGAGCAATACGCGGCAGCCAAGCAAGATGATTCGACCGAGGCCGAGCAGGAGGAAGTGCCTGCGGTTTCCGAGGCTCCCGAGACAAATGAGTCGAGGCCTTACTCCACGCAGATTTTCACCATGCCGACTCCGAGTGGTTCCGGTGCCACGGTTGCCGATGTTGCTCCCACCCAGGACGAAACGGTCGATTCCCTTATGGCCCAGATTTCCTCCCAGTCATCGCCGCGTCCGCAGATGAATGTTCCCGATCCGGCGTCGGCACCGTCGCCTGCACCTTCCTCGTCTCCGCTGGCTTCGGTCCCCGATCCGTCGCTGCCGTCTATGAAGCAGGCAAACGTTGCGTCTCGTACGTCGCTGTTCGACCTTCCCGATCCCTCTGCCCAGGTCAACGACCCCTTTGCTACCGCTCAAGGTCCCGAACCCACGTCGGCACCCGTTGCGCCTCCTATGCCCGTTGCGTCGGGCGCGCAGCCGAGCGAGACCATTTCGGCTCCCGCCCCGGCGGCACCCAAGTCTCGTAAGCGCGGCCTGGGTGGCCTGTTCGGCCGTAAAAAGAAAAACGAGCAGGACAGCATGAGTGACTGGCTGGGCGTCGAAGACGATTACGATGCCAAGAAGTCCGGTCGCGGTATCGGTTCGTGGGATAACTTCGAGGACGATAACGATGGCTGGAAGGGTGGCGCTACGTCTTCCGATGGCGCTTCTTCCGAAGATATGCTCTCGGCTGTCGCCTCTATGGGCGATGATGAGCTGCTCGGTCACGATATCTGGTTTGTGGCAACGGGCGCCTCGGATTGTGATGGCGCCGGCATGAAGGCCTTCTTGGCTTCGCATCGCGATAAGCTCCGCGGCGTATTCTTCATCAATCTTGAATCCGTCGGCGCCGGTAGGCTTTCGGTGGTGACGGTTGAGGGCGAACAACAGCTGCTCAAGGGCGATCGCCGCATCATGAACCTGGTCAGCAAGGTGTGCAAGTCGTTCCATGTCGATTGTGGCGCGCTCGAGATGCCCTATGCCAAGACCGATGCCTATGCCGCGCTCGAGGCGAGCCGCCGAGCCCTCACCATCGCCGGCGTGGACGGCACGCGTCTGGCTTGCGCTCGTACTGAGGACGACCTGCCTCACAATGTCAACCCGACGAACATTGCCACGGTATCCGAGGTCGTGACCGAGGTTATCCGCCGTTCGTAGACGGAGCTCTAAGGAGTCAACGTGTTTTCGTATATTAAGCGCCATTGGCCTGTCTACGTGATTTTGACCTTGATTGCCATTGCGTTAGGATTTGGGGCTGCCTACATCGTGGGTGCGAAGGGCTCGACCCCTGCCTCCGCAATCAGCGAAGAGGTGGAGCAAGAACAGAGTACGGGTGCCGATGGGATTCCTGAGTCCGAGCAGACAATCGTTGATGGTGGATCTTCGTCTGCAGAGTAGATACGGCGATTTACATGATTGAAAGCGGGCGAGCCAGGGGACTGGCTCCGTCTGGGGGGGGGCCGGGGGCCTGCCTGGCCCGCTTTTTCATCGCGCTAGCGCTTCTTTGGGATCGACCTAAGGCGAGCGAACCATAGGGCTGCGGCACCCGAGGTCAGGAGCGCGGTGATGCAAGCGGCGATGGGAACTGATCCTGTTGCCGGTAGGTCCTGCGGTAGGGTACAGCGTTGAATGACACGGTCCTCGTCATGTGACTCAAGTTTATCGCCGCCACCGTTGCGGCAAAGATCGACGCGTGCGCTGTTGGTGAGTGCGGTTTGGGGCGTATAAGCCGACGTTGCCTGCATGTGTACGACTGCGCCCCGAGCGTCTGTGCCAAGGATTGCTTTGGCATCGTCAAGGTCGTCGTGCTCATCCTTGAGATCATCGCGGGTCCAAGAATCCGCATCGCTTCGAGTCGTAAAGTCGGCGGCTACCGCACCGTATTCAATTCGAATGCCCGTTACGACGGTATTGGACGCAAGGTCGAGTTCTTTCGCCTCGAGTGTGGTGGATTCCGTGGTCGAGACATCCGCCTTCCAGAGGTGCCAGCCGTCGTAATCGACGAGGCGGCAATCCTCACCCAGACTCTCCCTTACTTCATCGGACTCAAGCCAAGGATTTTCGTGCCCATCGTCAAGTGTCGCGTTTGCCGGCTCATCGACGTCTGTCGAGTCCAACGGCGTCGTGCGATACCACACGTTGCACAGACCATTGAGGTCGCCGATGGCGACGGGGGTTTCGATTGAGACGAATCTCGCCGTATCGTCCTCGGTACACTCAAGATCATCGGTAAGTGTGAACTCATCAACCCAGGTAGTTGAATTGTTTCGAGCGTCGATGGTATAGGAGAAAAGCCCATCCGTATTGGTTTGCATCGCGGCACGGTTTTTACCATCGCCGTTAGCCAACAGGCCCTTTTCGATAGGTTGGACAAGTTCCTGACGCTTGTCGACCTGCCCCTTGATCTCGATGGGCGCATCCTTCATCGCGACGGATTGGACTTCTCCCGTATCCTTTATTTCAAACGTTATCTCCTCGGCAAGGTCATAGGTCCGCGGAGACATCATTTCGCGCAACGAGTAGGTGCCGGGTGCAAGATGTTCGACGCGGTGTGGCTTGTCGGATGAGGTCCAGGAGTCTATTTCGGTTTTATCGGGACCATATAAGGTGAGCCGTGCGCCTTCTACTTCCTGCTCACCGCTTGCATCGACCTTGGAGATATCAACCTTGGTGTAATCGTCGGATACGTTAAGCCGTGCTTCTACAACGGGTGTTTTCTGGTCGGCATAAGTAAGGTCGACAATATGGGTTGTCTGATCGAGCAAGAAGCCTGCCGGCGCTTGAGTCTCGACAACCTCGTAGCGTGCGGTGCCAGATCCCAGTGGGAGGTTGTCCGCGCGTGCTTCTCCAGTTTCATCCGTCGTGACGGTAGCGACAGTCTCACCGTCGAGTGCGGCAATGCTACCGTCGGGGCGCACGATATCACCCGAGGCACGGATCTCAAAGATGGCGCCCGCGAGGCTGCTGCCGTCTACGGCATCGGTTTTAACGATCCTGATATTTCCGGTCGCGGCGTGGTCATAATACGAGGCGATTGCAACGGGCGTTAGGTTCATGTCGGCGGGTATGTTTACCTCGATTTCTTCGCCGACAAGATAGGGCTCTTTGGCCGAGGTTTCGCGTACATAATAGGTGCCCGGCACGAGCGATTCGGGCAGTGTGACGGTCCCGGTCGCGTCAGTCGTAAAGGTGTCCATTACGTTATGTGCTGGATACCAGCAAGTTTGTGAGACAGGTTCGTGATTGCTGTCGAGGAGTTGGAAGGAGAATCCGGCTAGGGGAACAGAAGCGCCTGTTTGGGCATCGCGTTTTACAATCTGGAGATGCGTCGACAGAGCGTGGTTGTCCACGATATATTGAAGCTCGGCGCCGTCGGAAATCTGATTGGCCCCGACGGTCCATTCCCCTGCACGTTTAAAACCCTCGGGGACGGTTTCCGGAACCTCGCGAATCGTGTAGCCGGCACGGTCGTATGGGACGGCTCCGTGGACACCGGCGGGTCGCTTGCCTGTGCCGAACCATGCTTCGGGCTGATCTTTGGTGGAGGCAAAGCCATAGATGTTTGTGGTCAGTGTGCCAACAACCTGCTGAGAGCTGTTGCTGACAACCTCAAAGACAACACCACCCGCCGGCTGCTCTAGGCCGGATTGGTCGCTATTGCCGTAATCCTTGAATTTGGAAATCTCAAGGTCAAACGCAATGGGGATATCGGAAATGCGAGATTCGATCTCGACCACGCCTGAATCGCCGAGCTGGTCGGCTCCAACGGTATAGGTCCAGCTGTCGTTGGATGGCAGGTAGCCCTCGGGGGCTTTTGATTCGTAGATGGTAAAGGTTCCTAAGGGGACATCGGCGAGGGTGGCCTGACCGCTTTCGTCGGTCGTGAGGATTTGCGCCCATCCAGGGGTTGATTGCGACACACACGTGAACTCTGCTCCTGCGAGTGAAGAACCTACCTGGGGGCCGGCATTCGTCGCGGTATCGAGTTTTACGATACGCAGGTTGATGGTGCCGGGCTGTTCATCAATGGCGACCCGCCCGCCGTCATTCCCCGTGGTAAAGGCAATACGATCGTGGCGGGGGACATAGCCGGCCGGCGCCTTCGTTTCAACTAGGTAGTATGCCGTGTTGGGCAGAAGTGTTGCTTGCGCTCGACCGTTGCTGTCCATCTTGATGGTGCCGACACGCGCGCCGCTGGCGCTCTCAAAAATATCGAATGTTGCCCCGGTAAACTGATAGGTATTGTTTCCGCTGGTAATAACGGTGTTAGCAGACTGCTTTTGGAAGGAAACAGAGACCGCCGGCAGTACATAGAGCATGTCTTGACGTTTGCTGCCGCCCGATACGGCCCCTAGATAGCGTCGCGCGCGGTGCGGAGCGGCTTTGATGCTTCCTGATTTTGCGCTGTCGTGGAGCCACCGCGCAGCCGCCACGACTTCATTGTCGGCGGTAAAGTGTCCGCTCTTGGTTTTACCCTGAGCGGTCGTGTAGGAGTAGGTGCCGTCGACATGGGTAGTGCCGTTGAGCATCCATACGGCAAGCTGGGTGGCGGCGCGGGCGCGATCGGGTGAAAGATGGTAACCGCCAAACGACGTGGCGGGAGGATATCCGTGAAAAACGATTGGCGCGAACTCGTCGTCGAGCCACACCCAGCCTTGATCAAAGTTGAGCCATGGGCCGCCCGGCTTGGTGGGGCCGGGGCGCTCCTGGTTCATGCAGTAGGCAATCGAGGCGTCTTGAGCTTCATACTTGCCGACGAAGAAGGGCCCACAATCATCGCTAATAGTGCGGAAGCCGAGCTGGTCGTAGCCATCGACGGCAAATGCGGCTCCCGGTGCCAGGCAGCCGAAAAGCAGGAAGAGGAGCAGGAGCAGCGGACCTGTTGCGATTGCGCTGTGGACAGAGTGCGTGGGTGCGTTGGACATGGCTGCTCCTTATCCCTCGTGCGCCGCACGGGGAGGCTGCGACGCGTAGGATGAGGCTACCCCCGAGGTTCATGCGGGTAAGTACCGGAGCCTGACCAAAAGCTTGCCCAATTCCTGACAAATTGAGCTCAAATTCAACAATCAAGCAAAAGTGCAGGTAGAAGATAGGGAGAACAGGAGGTTAAAGGTCCTCGTCTCCACAATTGACGCGATTTTCAAACGAATCTTCACAGCTAAAACAAGCATCGCCACCCTTGTATCGAACAAGACAACCGCGTTATACTATCCCCCACATATGCGGGCATCGCCAAGTGGTAAGGCATCAGCTTCCCAAGCTGACACTCGCGGGTTCGAGTCCCGTTGCCCGCTCCAGTAAAAAGCACAAGCACGGCAGCGTTACGTTGCCGTGCTTTTTACTACCAAGCGCCGGGACTCGAACCCGCCAGGGTGCGAGCGTTAAGCAAACGCGAAGCGTTTGTAGCGAGCAGGCGAAGGCGCCGACGGGCGCCTGAAGCCGGTGCGTATTTGCGAAGCAAATACGCGGATGTCCCGTTGCCCGCTCCATCGAGTACGGGGGACCTCGGGAACGTCGGGTCCAACCCGCTGTGCCCGTGCGTGTGCGCGGACCGGGTCTGCCGACCGCAGCCGGTGCGTATTTGCGAAGCAAATGCGCAGACGTCCTCATGGTCGCTCCAATTCCAAAATGTTAGGTTAATGCCTACTGCCCATACTTGCACCTGCGCACGGTACAATGGTTGGGTTACGACCAACGTGCCAATAACCAAAAAGGAGCCGCTATGATCGATCGCTATACCCGCCCGGAGATGGGACACATCTTCTCCCTCGAGAACAAGTACGCCATTTGGCAGGAGATCGAGGTTCTGGCCTGCGAGGCCCAGGCGGAGCTCGGCAAGATCGGTATTTCCAAAGACGAGGCCCAGTGGATCCGCGACCATGCCAACTTTGAGAAGGCGAAGGTCGATGAGATCGAGGAAGTCACGCGCCACGACGTCATTGCCTTCCTGACCAACATGAAGGAATACATCGATGCCGATGTTCCCGAGGGCGACCCCAAGCCCAGCCGCTGGGTTCACTATGGCATGACCAGCTCGGATCTGGGCGACACGGCCCTGTGCTACCAGCTCACCCAGGCCTGCGACCTGATCATCGAGGACGTCAAGAAGCTCGGCGAGATTTGCAAGCGTCGCGCCTTTGAGGAGCGCAACACGCTCTGTGCCGGCCGCACTCATGGCATCCACGCCGAGCCGATGACCTTCGGCATGAAGTTTGGCTCTTGGGCCTGGGAGCTCAAGCGCGATCTGGATCGTCTTGAGGACGCCCGCAAGAATGTTGCCTTTGGTGCCATCTCGGGCGCTGTCGGCACGTACAGCTCCATCGAGCCGTTCGTCGAGGAGTATGTCTGCGAGCACCTGGGCCTGGTTCACGACCCGCTGTCCACGCAGGTTATCAGCCGCGACCATCACGCCTATCTCGCCGGCGTTCTCGCCACCACCGCAGCCACCTGCGAGCGCATCGCTACCGAGGTCCGCAATCTGCAGAAGACTGATACGCTCGAGGCCGAGGAGCCGTTCCGTAAGGGCCAAAAGGGCAGCTCAGCCATGCCGCACAAGCGCAACCCCATCACCATGGAGAAAGTCTGCGGTCTGTCGCGCGTCGTGAAGTCCAACGCCCAGGTTGCCTTCGATAACGTCGCCCTGTGGCACGAGCGTGACATTTCGCACTCCTCTGCCGAGCGCGTCGCCCAGGCCGATAGCTTCATCGCCCTCGACCACATGTTCCAGTGCCTCATCCGCGTTATCGACGGCCTGCAGCTGTACCCTGCCCGCATGATGGCCAACCTCAATAAGACCCGCGGCCTCATCTTCTCCTCCAAGGTGCTGCTCGCCCTCGTCGACACGGGCATCACCCGCGAGGACGCGTACGCCATTGTGCAGGAGAACGCCATGGCAACTTGGCACGAGGTACAGGATTGTGTCTCCGGCCCCACCTTTAAGGAGCGTCTCGAGGCCGACCCGCGCTGCACCGTCAGTCAGGAGAAGCTCGACGAGATCTTTGATCCGTGGGACTTCCTCACCCGTATCGACACGGTCTTTGATCGTCTGGAGCAGCTGAGCTTCGAGTAGGTTCGGGCATAACGTTAGCTTTTTAGGGCGCTTTGCTGGTAATGTGTGTTGCCGGCAAAGCGCCTCGTTGCATTTAGGGAAAGACGGGGATAATAGTCGTCTCGAATAACATTCTGAGAGGGGATCGCATGATTTCGTTTGATTACAAGCCTCAGGGCGTGTGTGCTCGCAATATTCACCTTGATCTTTCCGATGACGGCAACAAGGTGATGGGCGTTGAGTTTACCGGCGGCTGCGACGGCAATCTCAAGGCTATCTCCAAGCTGGTCGAGGGCGCTCCTGCCGATCGCGTAATCGAGGTTCTCGCCGGTAATACCTGCGGTATGAAAAAGACCTCCTGCGCCGACCAGCTTACACGCGCTATCGAGGCCGCTCGCACCGAGATCGCCTAATGGGTATCGCCGATCACATCAAGAACGGAATATCGCGTCGCGGCTTTGTACTCGGTGGGGCTGCCGCGGGCGCTGCCACGGTGCTTGCCGGATGCTCGAAAAAAACGGGCACCAGCGATGATGCCGCCGGCGAGCCGCAGGTTATCAAGGACGATTCCAAGATCATCTCGATTACGGATGAGTACGAGGCAGTCGACATCGATCTTGAGCCGGCGGCGTCGTGGACGCTGCCTCTGGGTACGCTGCTGTACTACTGCGACGGCGATTACGCCGCGGCGATGATGGCGCCCGCATCGGCGCTGCACGCCAACACACTCGGTGTGCTCAACCTGGGTGATGGCTCGCTTACCACATTAATCGAGGATCCTATCGAGGGCACGGGATATGCATTCTACGATGTCCGTGCCGGCGACGGCGTATTCGCGTGGGTTGAGATGAACTTTGCCAATTCATCGTGGAAGCTCTACGCTCAAAATCTGTCGGGCGCTTCGCTCTCTGGCGACGTGGTTGAGCTCGATCGAGGTGGCAAGGACTATGATCCGCCCCTGTTTACGGCGTTCGGGTCATCGGTCATCTGGTATAAAATGCCTTCGGCAGGTGGCAATAAAACGAGTAGTGATTCGTTTTGCTATCGTCGCTCGCTTGATGAATCCAAGGCCGAGGTAATTTGGAAATCGACGGGCCGCTTTGCATCGGCCCCGCGCGCGAGCGACGGCATTTTGACCATCTCGCCGCGTGTCCGCAACGACGAGGGCGTCTACTACGGCATAACGGCAATCGATCTGACCGACGGCAACAACACCAAGCGTGCCCAGTTGGTCCTCCCTTCGTCAGTTTCGCCTTTCGAGGCCGTATATATGGGCGATACCTTCGTGTTTTCTATCGAGGCGGCCTATAGTGGCGTGGGCAGCCTGGGCAATATGGGCACGTATATCGGTAATGAGGGAGGGCCGTACCTCTTCCTGTCACGCGAGCCGCTCGCATGTGCGGCTGGCAAGAAGAATAAATACCTTGTTAAGGTACAGGCGTCGCATTTCCTGATCGACACCTCTGCCAAGACCTATGGCTCGCTGCTGTCGCCCGACCGCGCTTTGGAGTATGGCGATTATCCAGCTACGGCGGGAAAATCGGACTCATTCCTTACGTACGCCACGGTGCGCAACAGCCAGGGTATACCAGAGACGGTCACTGCACGCCTATTCTCTCTTTAAGCTTAGAGGGGTTAAAAAGGCGCCAACAGGGGAATAAACGCGTTGTAATTGTGAGTACCGCCCGCCGAGCTGCCGCGTCATAGCGGCATCTGGCGGGCTCAGGTGCGTTAAAATGGGCTTGTTCTTAGCTAATTGAGACAGGGGGGGCCGTGTTATGGCTTCAGATGCAAAAAAGATTCTGCTGGTCGAGGATGAGAAGGCAATCCGTGACGCCGTCGCTGCCTATCTCGAGCGCGAAGGCTACTGGGTTGTGGGCGTCGGCGATGGCCAGTCCGCGATCGAGGAGTTCGAGAAGCATCAGTTCGACCTGGTCGTGCTCGACCTTATGCTCCCCAAGATCCCCGGCGAGCGCGTTTGCCGCACCATTCGCGATACCTCGGATGTCCCCATCATCATGCTGACGGCTAAGGGCGAGATCGAGGACCGTATTATCGGTCTTGAGCTCGGCGCCGACGACTATCTGATTAAGCCGTTCTCGCCGCGCGAGCTCGTCGCCCGCGTTCGCGCTCTGTTCCGCCGTGCCCATCAGGCCGACGAGCCCGCCGTCGAGGTACTCGACTTCGGCGATCTGGTCATCGATATCTCGGGCCACAAGATCTTGGTCGAGGGCAAGGAAGTCGATCTGACGGCTTCCGAGTTCAAGCTGCTCACCACGCTTGCCCGCCATCCCGGCCGTGTGTATAACCGCATGGAGCTGGTCGAGAAAGTGCTCGGGTATGACTTTGAGGGCTATGAGCGCACCATCGATAGCCACGTGAAGAATCTTCGCGCCAAGCTGGGCGATGATCCCAAGAAGCCCAAGTGGCTCTACACCGTCCATGGTGTCGGCTATCGCTTCGAGGCTCCGGCCAAGACCGATAAGTCGGACGAGAAATAGGGAAATCACATATGACACCTGCGCGCTTTGAAATCGGACAAAAGCACAAGCAGGAGAGCGAGGCGGGTTCCAAGGCTAGTTGGAACACGCCTCGTTCCGATTCACGGCCAACGATGAGCTATCCCTCGCGCATGGCACTTGCTTTTGCTCTGACATCGCTCATGACGGTATTGGTGCTGGTGGGCGTTGTCTCTGTTGTGTGGGGCACGGTCTTTTCGGATTACACACGCTCCAATATCGTCGAAATCGCAAATTCCGCTGCCGAGAAGTTGGCGACCTCATATGAGGAAAACGGCTCTTGGACCGCGGGAGAACTGCGCACGGTCGCAACGTCGAGTTTGGTTTCCGACGATCTGGGCATGCAGGTCGTCAATAAAAAGGGTGTGATCGTTTATGACGATTCCTGGCCCTCGGCAAGCGCCACCGCCGATGTACGCGAAAACCAGGCTACGACCGACGACACGAGCGGCAAGAGGGCATCGCATAGCCCGGTCTCGTCTGCTCCAACCGACTCCGATAGCGTTGCTAACGTCGAGATTGTAACGTCTTCCGGCGAGCATGTCGGACAGGTAAAGCTGTGGGCCATCGGCTCCGACGCTCTGCTCACCAAGGCGGACTCTGCGTTTAGGGAGAAGACCTTTAACGCCATGGCCCTCGCCGCGGTTGTTGCAATCTGCATTTCGGTCGTTATCGGATCGCTCGTGTCGCGCATGCTCACCAAACCGATTCATCGCATCACCAGTACCGCAAAGCAAATCCGTGACGGCGACCTGTCGGCTCGCACGGGGCTGCGCGGTGATGACGAGATCGATCAGCTGGGTGAGACCTTCGATGAGATGGCCACCTCGCTCGAGAAGGATATGAAACACGAGAAGCGCCTGACCTCAGACGTTGCACACGAGCTTCGCACGCCGCTTATGGCCATGCTCGCAACGGTCGAGGCCATGCAGGATGGCGTGTATCCCACCGACGATGAGCATTTGGAGACCGTTGCTTCCGAGACGCGTCGCCTGGCTCGTCTGGTGCAGCAGATGCTCGACCTATCGCGTATGGAAAACAGCACGGCTCCGCTCAATCTAGAACCGGTGGACATGGTTCCGTTCGTGCGATCGATTGTGAACGGCCAGGAGCGTCTGTTTGCCGACCGTGACCTTCGTCTTCGCTTTGCAGATGAAACCCAAGGGCACGACGATGTCGTCGAGGCCGATCCCGACATGATCACGCAATGTGTTATCAACCTCATGAGCAACGCCATGCGCTACACCCCCGAGGGCGGTTGGGTCGTGGTGTCGGTGCTCAGTGACCGCAGGCACGTCAGCATTGCCGTTTCTGATACCGGCATCGGTATTGCCAAGGACGATCTGTCGCGCATTTTCGGGCGGTTTTGGCGCGCCGATGCCAGCCGCGCCCGCGAAGCTGGCGGCCTGGGCGTCGGCCTCGCCGTGACCAAGCAGATCGTCGAGCGTCACCATGGCTACATATCCGTGGAGTCGGAGCTTGGAAAGGGTACGACTTTTACAATTCATCTGCCCCGCGAGCACACGGCGGACGCGGCATCTACTACAATGGAGCACTAGCTTTTCGCTATTCGGTGAAGGAGGGGCCGCGTCCCTGCCGCTCCGAGTTTGCGAAAACATGCGGGAAAGAACCCGCATTTCTGTCGTATTTAGGTAAGGAGTGACTCACGTGACAACGATGGAGCGTCGTCCGGATTCCCGTGGCAAGGTTCGTGATATTTACGATGCCGGTGAAAACCTGCTGATGGTCGCCACCGACCGCATTTCTGCGTTCGACTTCATTCTTCCCGACGAGATTCCGTTTAAGGGAGAGGTGCTCAATCGCATCTCGGCATTCTGGTTCGATAAGTTTGCCGACATCGTTCCCAACCATCTCGTTTCCATCGACCCGGCGGATTTCCCCGAGGAGTTTGCTGAGTATCGTGACTACCTCGCTGGCCGCGCCATGCTGGTTAAGAAGGCCCAGACGATTCCTATCGAGTGCATCGTCCGCGGCTATCTGACCGGTTCGGGCAAGAAGACCTACGACGAGAACGGCACCGTCTGCGGCATCCAGCTGCCTGAGGGCCTGACCGAGGCTTCCAAGCTTCCCGAGCCGTTGTTCACGCCGTCCACGAAGGCCGAGATCGGTGACCACGACGAGAACATCTCGTTCGAGCGTTGCTGCGAGATCGTGGGCGAGGACATCGCCACGCAGATTCGTGACCTTTCCCTCAAGATCTACAAGGCCGCTGCCGAGTACGCCGCGACCCGTGGCATCATCATTGCCGACACCAAGTTCGAGTTTGGTGTCATCGATGGCAAGGTCACGCTGATCGACGAGTGCCTCACGCCCGACTCCAGCCGTTTCTGGCCTGCTGCCAGCTACGAGGAGGGCAAGATCCAGCCTAGCTACGACAAGCAATTCGTCCGCAATTGGCTCAAGGCCAACTGGGATATGACGGGGGAGACCCCGCACCTGCCCGCCGAGGTCATCGATGGCACGTCCGAGCGCTATCGCGAGGCCTTCCAGATCATCACGGGCTCCCAGTTCACAAGCATGAAGGAGAACGCATAAGTGAGTACCCGTAGCGCCACGAACAAGCGCACGCAATCCCACGAAGTTACCGGGGTTGCGCGCAAGTCTGCCGCATCTGCTAAGCCCGCCCGCCAAGCAGCGAGCTCCGTTCGCGTCGTGCCGGCTTCGTCTAAGGCACGCCGCAAAGAGCTCGAGAAGGGCGAGAACCTCGAGGGCCTCTCTAAAGAGGAGAAGCGCGCCCGCAAGGCTAAGCAGCGCGCCAAGGAGGACCGCATCTATACGGTGTCGAATATCCTCCTCAAGCAGGACGAGGACTACACCAAGCGCCGTCGCATCTGGTGGATTGTGCTCGCCATTGGCATGGTGCTCGTCGTGGCAATTTGGGCCTCGCTGTACTTCGCTCCCGCTGGCATGGTGTCCAGCCCTGTCCAGATGGTCGGCATCGTTTTGTCCTATGTCATCATCCTAGGTGACTTTATCTACGACTTCGCTCGTATTCGTCCCTTGCGCAACATGTACCGCGCGCAGGCCGAGGGCATGTCCGAGAACAAGCTCAACGCTCTTATCGAGCGCGCAGCTGCCGAGGAGGACAAGAAGGACTCCAAGAAGAAGTAGCGTTTGCATACATACTTATCGCTAAGATATAAGGCGCGTCGTTTTTGCGGCGCGCCTTTTTACTGTTCTATAGATAGATGGAGTGGCACATGATTCGAGCTGCCCTGACGGTCGAAGAGGCCCTGGAGGGTATGAAGTCCCTGGAGCCCAAGATTAAAAACTATGCGCGCCTGGTTGTCCGCAAGGGCGTAAACGTTAAGCCCGGCCAGGAAGTCGTCGTTCAGTCTCCGGTTGAGTGCGTGCCGTTTGCGCGCGTGGTGGTCGCGGAGGCCTATGCTGCCGGCGCCGGCCACGTGACGGTCATCTGGGCCGATGATGCCGTGACGAGGCTCACGTACGAGCATGTCGAGAAAAGCTATTTTGAGCAGACGCCCGAGTGGAAGCGCCTGCAGCTGGATTCCCTGGCCCAGGACGGTGCCTGCTTTATCTTTATCGAGGGTGCGGACCCCGCCGCCCTTAAGGGCATCGATCCCGCTAAGCCCGCTGCAGCTTCTAAGGCAAAGAACACGCAGTGCAAAGTTTTCCGCCGTGGACTGGATTACAACATCAATCCGTGGTGCATCGCCGGCGCTCCGGTCGTGGCTTGGGCGAGCGACGAGGTCCCGGGCGCCGGACTTCCTCG
>OGOL01000967.1_pt1 | contig 29832 bp, 20 predicted proteins | sample 1552641 | NCBI WGS metagenome assembly OGOL01 (sample SAMEA2580140, study PRJEB22360) | human gut metagenome | biome: human gut; feature: human-associated habitat; material: faeces | place: Denmark | collected 2008/2010 | reverse complement strand
ATTGCATAAAAATTCAAGAATAAAAGCAAACAACGATTTAATCAGCGCTTCCCTAATGAGCTGGTGGACTAGTGGGCTGGTCGGAGTTAATGTCAGGGTGTACCAAGATTCTTCGCCCGGGTTTAGAATGGTCGGTCGGCCAAATAAAAGGAAGGCCCTTTAGTGTGCAGGCTAAGGGAGGGCTTTGGCTGACTCGCGCATTCTATGCAGAATGCGCGCAAGTGGGGGCAGGAAGAAAAGTACGTAACGCTGACTTCATACTCATCGCCCGATAGGGCGATACCACCACCCTCTGAACCTTTTGAACCCTCTGAACCTTCAGTGCCAAAGGCGCTGTCCAATGGCCGCCACCACAACCCTCAGCGGCGAAGCCGCTGTCAAACCTAAGAACCCTTGGGCCCGAAGGGCCCATCAATCTTAAGAACCTTTTGCGTTCAAAGGGCGCGAGGGCGCCAAAGGCCCTTCTAAAAAAATAAATTGACAGAAAGGCCAATGTAATTTATAATTTATAAGTGTGCAATAGCACCCCATCAGTCTTATTGGGAGGGAGGGATATAGATGTCTGAGATCAAAGTTCAAAAGGGCGAATCTCTTGATAGTGCTCTTCGCAGATTTAAACGTTCCTGCCAAAAAGCCGGGGTTCTTTCTGAAGTAAGAAAACGTGAACATTATGAAAAGCCCAGCGTTAGACGTAAACTGAAATCTGAAGCCGCAAGAAAACGCAAGTATAAGTAATAACAGGTTGTAAGGTGATTAGTTTTGTCAATTAAAGAACAGCTTATGGCTGACATGAAGACAGCCATGAAAGCGAGAGAAGAAGGTAAGCTTGCGCTGAACACGATCCGTATGGCCCGTGCTCACATCAGGCAGGCTGAAATCGACGACGGACACGCGGACTTCAATGATGATCAGGTTCTTGCCGTTCTCCGGAAAGAAGTGAAGCAGAGGAAAGAAACCCTTGCTGAAATCGCTGGTTCCGGAAGAGAAGACCTGGTTAAACAGACCAAAGCGGAAATCGAAGTACTGGAAAAGTACCTGCCGGCAGAAATGTCTGCAGAAGAAGTAGAGAAGATTGTAAAAGAAACAATCGACGCCTTGGATCCTGGGCAGAGAAATATGGGTTCTGTGATGAAAGCTGTCATGGCAAAGCTCAAAGGCAAGGCAGACGGCAAACTGATTAACGGGATTGTTCGTAAATTGCTGGCCTGAGCTCAAAGGCTTGACAAAAGTAAGACACGTGGTGTATCCTTATTACATAAGTTCATATGCTGCGTCAAAGATGACTCATTCCTATTGGGATGGGTCATTTTCTTTTGTAACACATAGGACTTTATAGATATAAAAAATGGAACAATTTAAGTCTATAGGAGGGCTCAAATGAACAAAGAATTATTGTACTGCATTCCGGCCGGCCAATACGGTAAAGAAGGGGTTCTTTCCCTGCTGGCGCAGCACCCGGAAATCCGGTTCGTGTCTCTCGTAGGCATTGACCTGGCAGGCAATGATACCGATGAAAAGATCCCCATCGAGATTTTCATGAAAGACTACGAAGACTTCTTCGCCGGCAAAGCTGTGCAGACCGATGGTTCTTCCGTAGTATTCATGAATATCGCTACCCTGAACGATGCACGGGTAGACATGGTGGCCGACAGCACGGTCAACTGGTATGTGGATTATAATGATGACAATGTGATGGAAGAAAACGGACGTCCCGTAGGCACCCTGCGGATTCCCTGCTTCCTTATCCATAACGGGAAATTTATCGATTCCCGCTCCATTCTGAAAAACTCCTGTGAATATGTGGCCAGAGAACTGAAGAAAATGCTCCTCGGCGCCACTGTGAAGGGCATGGAAAACTTCCCCTTCTCTGAAATCCAGGATATCGTATTTACCACAGGCACGGAACTTGAATTCTGGGTGAAAACCCCCAGCGAAAAGGAAACGGTACAGCACCTGTCCATTTCCCAGCGCCTCCAGGAACAGTACTGGCAGCGCATGCGCGGCAACGTCCGTACCGCCATGGAACAGACCATCGAAGAACTGGATGCCCGGGGCCTCCATGTAGAAATGGGCCATAAAGAAGTAGGCGGCATCAAATCCAAAATCGATGACGACGGCCATATCTTTGATGTATGCGAACAGCTGGAACTGGACTGGCTCTTTTCCACCAATCCCCTGCAGGCAGCAGACAATGAACTGGAAGCCCGCATCGTGGTACGGGAAGTCTTCCGCCGGAACGGTCTGGACGTATCCTTCAAGGCAAAGCCCATTATCGGCGTAGCCGGCAGCGGCGAACATACCCATGTAGGCATTGCAGCCCTCCTGAAAAACGGCAAAACCATCAATTTGCTGGCACCGGAAGACATGTCTTCCGATTTCCTCTCCACCATTGGCTATGGCTTCATCATGGGCATTCTCCACAACTACGAAGCCACCAATCCCTTCGTTTCTTCCACCACCGACGCCTTCAACCGCCTGAAACCGGGCTTTGAAGCACCGGTCTGCATCGTCACTTCCCTGGGCCATACGCCGGAAGTACCGTCCCGCAACCGTTCCATCCTCATGGGACTGATCCGGGATATCGGAAATCCGAAAGCCACCCGCTTTGAACTCCGCGCGCCGAACCCCTTTACCAATACCTACCTCTGCGTTTCCTGCCTCTACCTCACCGCCTTAGACGGCATCGAATATGCCTTGAAATCCGGCAAATCGGCAGCAGACCTTCTGGCTGAACTTTCCAAGAAGCCCGGCGAAGACGCAGACTACCTGGAAAAAGACAGAGCCTATCGCTGCGAAGAAAACGTATTCGAAGACTTCACCGACGAAGAAAGAGATGCAGCCTTCGGCAAACCGCCGGCTACGGTTTGGGAAAACGTGAAAATCATGAAAGCCAATCCGGACAAGGTGGCAGTCCTCACCAGAGGCGGCACCCTTTCCGAAAAGATAGTAGATTCCTTCCTCGCTTCCATCGTATACCGCTGGAAGAACGAACTCATCGACCGGATTATTCCCGGTGTGGAAGCTGCCGTGAGAGGCTATAAAAAACTGGATAATGATGACAAGATTGATGAAAGACGCTGGAAATCCATCAAGGCCAAACGGGTGGAACTGGCAAAAGATCTGGACGATGAAAAATGCATCTGCACCAGGCTGAAAGAAGCCCTGGAAAAAGACGACTACGACACCGCTTCAGACCTCCAGCTGGAAATGATGAAAAAAGCCCAGGCCCTGGAAAAGGAATACCGCGTGTATGCCCTGAACATTCTCGACTGATTCAATCTGCCAAAGCTGAACATCAGGCCAATGATGACCCATTCTTAACAAAGGATGGGTCATTTTATATTTCATGACATAGATGAAAATGTATATACAGGAGGCATGGATGATGAGGAACTGGAAAAAGAAATACCGCTTTTCCATTCTGGGTTTCCCATTAATCACGTGACGGGGGACTCATCTGGAAACTATTTCATATAGAAAAAATGATTATAAAACAGGAGGAATTCAACATGAACAAGGACTTACTTTACTACATCCCCACCGGTGAATTTGGCAAGGAAGGCGTACTTTCCCTTCTGAAAACCCATCCGGAAATCCGCTTCGTATCCATGGTAGGCATTGATCTGGCAGGCAACGATACCGATGAAAAGGTACCGATTGAACTGTTCCTCAAGAACTACGACGACTTCTTCGCCGGCACCGCCGTACAGACCGACGGCTCCTCCGTAGTACTTATGAACATTGCCACCCTGAACGATGCCCGGGTGGACATGGTGGCTGATCCCTCTGTCAACTGGTATATCGACTACAATGAAGACAATATCTATGAAAACGGCCGCCCTGTAGGCACCCTCCGCATTCCCTGCTTCCTCCTGCACAACGGCAAATTCATCGACTCCCGCTCCATTCTGAAAGACTCCTGTGCCTTCGTGGCAGATAAGCTGAAAGGACTTCTGGCCGGCGGCAAAAAAGTGAAAGGCATGGAAGACGTTCCCTTCGAAGACATTGAAGACATCGAATTCACCATCGGCACGGAACTGGAATTCTGGGTGAAGACCCCCAGCGAAAAAGAAACCATTCAGCACCTCTCCATTTCCCAGAGACTGCAGGAACAGTACTGGCAGAGAATGCGCGGCAACGTCCGTACCGCCATGGAAGAAGCCATTGAAGAACTGGATGCCCGCGGCATGAGCGTGGAAATGGGCCATAAAGAAGTGGGCGGCATCAAACCGAAAGTAGACGACGCCGGCCACACCGTGGACGTCTGCGAACAGCTGGAACTGGACTGGAGATTCTCCATGAACCCCCTGCAGGCAGCAGACAATGAACTGGAAGCCCGCATCATTATCCGTGAAGTATTCCGCAAATACGGCCTGGACGTATCCTTCAAGGCAAAGCCCATTATCGGCGTAGCCGGCAGCGGCGAACACACCCATGTAGGCATCTGCGCCACCCTGAAAAACGGCAAAACCATCAACCTCCTGGCACCTACAGAAATGAAAGCCGACTTCCTTTCCACCATCGGCTACGGCTTCATCATGGGCATCCTGAAGAACTACGAAGCCACCAACCCCTTCGTATCCTCCACCACCGACGCCTTCAACCGTCTGAAACCGGGCTTCGAAGCACCGGTCTGCATCGTCACCTCCCTGGGCCACAAACCGGAAGTTCCGTCCCGTAACAGAACCATCCTCATCGGCCTGGTAAGAGACATTGACAACCCGAAAGCCACCAGATTCGAACTCCGTGCTCCGAACCCCTTCACCAACACCTACCTGGCAGCCTCCTGCCTCTTCCTCTCCGCCCTTGACGGCATCACCTACGCTGTCACCTCCGGCAAGACACCGGCAGACCTTTTGGCCGAACTCTCCAAGAAACCGGGAGAAAAAGCAGACTACCTGGAAGAAGGAAGAGCCTATCGCTGCGAAGACAACGTATTCGAAGACTTCACCCAGGAAGAAAGAGATGCAGCCTTCGGCAAACCGCCGGCCACTGTCTGGGAAAACGTGAAGACCATGAAAGCCAACCCCGACAAAGTAGCCGTCATTGAAGCAGGCGGCACCCTGAATGCCACCATCGTAGACTCCTTCGTAGCCTCCATCGTATACCGCTGGAAGAACGAACTCATCGACCGCATCATCCCGGCCACCGAAGCCCTGGTCAAAGGCTTCAAAAAACTCCCCAGCGAAGACGACCTGGACGAAGAACGGTGGGCTGATATCCTTGATAAGAAATACGAACTCATCAAAGACACCAAAGCCGGCAAATCCCTCTGCACCAAGCTGAAAGACGCTCTCGAAGCCGATGACTACGACACCGCCTCCGACCTGCAGATCGAAATCAATAAGAAAGCTGAAGCCCTCGAAAAAGAATACGGCGAATATGCCCTGAACATCGTAGGCTGATACAGGAAATCAAAAAAGACTGCGAAGAAAGGTCAATCATTTCTTCGCAGTCTTTTTTATTGTCATATGATGATATGCAGCCTGCCGCTATCGTCATCTCGAGCGGGGGAACTGGCCGGTATGGGACATAAAGCCCCTGGGGCTATGGAAACGCAGAGCCGAGAGATCTCCAGCTCCAATGTTCTGTGTACCATCAGGGAGTGAGATTTCTCCACTCTGTGGAGACTCTGCATAGAGTTTCCAAGTCAGCCGAAGTTGGCCTCTAGCCTGCACAATAAGAGGCTTTCCTATTGGCGGCTGACCGGCTTCGGTCGAAATGACGGGGCGGGGTGACGTTTTGTCATCAGTTCCTTGAAAGGACTGTATGCAGCCTGTCGCCATGGTCATCTCGAGCGGAGCTGCATGCCGGTATGGGACATAAAGCCCCTGGGGCTATTGAAACTCAGAGTCGAGAGATCTCCTGCCCCCAATGTTCTGTGTACCATCAGGGAGTGAGATTTCTCTACTCCGCTGCGCTACGGTCGAAATGACGGGGCGGAGTGGCGTTTTGTCATCAGTTCCTTGAAAGGACTGTATGCAGCCCGCCGCTATCGTCATCTCGAGCGGAGCTGCATGCCGGTATGGATGGCAAAGCCTTTAGGGGCTATTGATACTCAGAGTCGAGAGATCTCCAGCCACTATGCTGCACACTATTGGAGAGTGAGATTTCTCCACTCCGCTGCGCTTTGGTCGAAATGACGGGGCGGGGTGACGTTTCTGTCATTCGAGGAGTGAGGTTTTTCCACTTTGCCCTTTCAGTGGAAGAAGCGGCAATAGGGGCAGGGACCGCCAGCTATTATCTCCATAAAAGTAAATTTTATGAATGAGTAATTGCTTTTTGAGCATAAAAGACATAAATTGTTACGTTACGCCTGCAGGCGGCCCCTTTGCAGTTCCCTCCCGTTTGGTATATGATGGATGCAAATCAAAAATAAGAGGTGGTACCTTTGGATTTAGATACAGAAAAGATTTTGAAACGGTTTGAAGATTATATTTCCTACAACACCCAGTCCGACGAAGAGAATGACCAGGTCTATCCCAGTACGCCGGGGCAGATGGTGCTGGCCCGCCATTTGAAGGAGGAACTGGAGCAGCTGGGGCTTCAAGAGGTGAGTCTGGATGAAAACGGCTATGTCATGGCCACCCTTCCGGCTAATGGCGCAGAAGGCAGTGTGGTAGGTTTCATTTCCCATATGGATACCAGCCCCGATGCCCCCGGCGGCCCCATCAAAAGCCGGGTGGTTCATGACTATGATGGGAAGGATATCTGCCTGAATAAAGAAAAGAATATCTTCCTTTCTACGAAGGATTTCCCGGAAATTTTGAAATATAAGGGCCAGGATATCATAGTCACTGACGGTACCACTCTTCTTGGCGCCGATGACAAGGCGGGAGTGACGGCTATTGTGAGCGCCATGGAGTACCTGCTCCATCACCGGGAAGTGAAGCACGGAAAAATCCGCATTGCCTTCACACCGGATGAGGAAACGGGGCGGAGTCCTCTTCGTTTTGATGTGAAGAAATTTCATGCGGACTTTGCCTATACCATTGACGGCGGCGAGCTGGGCGGCCTGGAATATGAAAATTTTAACGCCGCCAATCCGGAAATCATCATTCATGGAAGAAGCGTGCATACCGGGGACGCCAAGGGGAAAATGGTGAATGCCATTTCCATTGCTTCCCAGTGGCAGTCCCTGCTGCCGGAAGGGGAGAAACCGGAATGCACGGAAGGCAGGGAAGGATTTTTCCATGTGTATAAAATCAGCGGCTCCGTGGAAGAATGTACTCTGTCCATGCTGGTGAGGGACCATGACCGGGCGAAATTTGAAAAGAAGAAACAGTACCTCCAGCACATGGCAGATTTCCTGAATGAGAAGTATGGGGAAGGCACGGTGGAAGTGAAGCCCCATGATGTGTACTTTAACATGCTGGACATTATCCGGGACGGCCATATGAATATCGTGGAGCTGGCGCGGAAGGCCATGAAACAAGCGGGGGTCACGCCGGTGGAACTTCCTATCCGCGGCGGTACCGACGGCGCCCAGCTTTCCTTCAAAGGACTGCCCTGTCCCAATATTTTCACCGGCGGCGCCAATTTCCACAGCCGTTTCGAATACCTGCCCATACCTTCGCTGGTAAAGGCTTGTGAAACGGTCATCGAAATCGCCTGCCACGGGTGGGAAATCAGGTAAATCAGTGAACTGGTGGGCTGGTGAGCTGGGGAAGCACTGATTAATTCATAGAGTCTGCTTTTATAAGAATTTTTATGCACTGCTTCGTCATGGGACTCCTTAAATAGCTCGCTATTCGCGTCGTCCCATTCCTTGCATTGCATAAAAATCCAAGAATAAAAGCAGACAGTGATTTAATCAGCGCTTCCCTAGTGACTTCTCAACTGATCGTGCCGCCCTTTAAGTGACACTCTCTTACTGGGGAAGGATAATATAGCACTCTGTCATGCAGAACTGGTAACACAAACGCAAATCCCGTAACGTCTTGCGTCCCCTTTAGGGTGGCAATGGAACTGGATTCGTAGGGGAGTGAAGCAACCTTAGAATCCAGTGACATGCTTTTCCATGAAGAAGAGGACCGCGGAGCGGCGCAGGGGCGTAGGAGGCTGTAAGTCGGATTGACACTCTATGCTGGCGTGACCGCCAAACGGCTCCTTCCTGCCGACTGGTATTTAAGGAAGCACTGATTAATTCATAGAGTCTGCTTTTATAAGAATTTTTATGCACTGCTTCGTCATGGGACTCCTTAAATAGCTCGCTATTCGCGTCGTCCCATTCCTTGCATTGCATAAAAATCCAAGAATAAAAGCAGACAGTGATTTAATCAGCGCTTCCTTAACGGCATTTGTCTCATATGCTTCAACTACCGAGATCCTTCGCTGGCGCTAAGGATGACAAGTGGGAGGCAGGAAGGATAGCACGTAACGCTGATTATGAAACTCATCGCCCCCTAAAGGGGAAACGACTCACTACATTTTGTGCGTCGCTAGCGCTCCTTCACCCACTGCTGTCACTGACTCACTGGATTTTCAGGTCGCTGATGCTCCCTTACAAATCCAGTTCGCATAGTGCAAAATGTGTTCGCTGTGCACCGTAAGGGCGATACCACAACCCTATGAACCATCTGAATCCGGGCCGCAAAGCGGCCCAAAGGAGGAATAACGATGAAAGATATTTCTGATACCCTGCTTCAGCAGTTTCATATTTCCTACGAAGCAGATAAAAATGCCCAGGTGCTTCATGGCACTCTGGCGAAGACGGATATGATGAATCTGGCTTATCATCCTGGGAAGGGAGCGGCCCTGAAAGGGGCCTTCACAGTGGAAGTGAAGACCCGGGGGATTACGGCCCAGGAACAGTCGGGGCGCTGCTGGCTTTTTGCGGCGCTGAACATTCTCAGGGAAAAGGTGGCGGAAAAGTGCCATCTGGAGCAGTTTGAGCTGTCCCAGAATTACCTTTCCTTTTATGACAAGCTGGAGAAAGCAAACAATTTCCTTGAAATGGTGATTGAAAATGCAGATGCGCCGGTGAAGGGACAGCTTATGCAGTATGTGCTCCGCGGCATGAGCGACGGGGGATACTGGACCGAGGCGGCGGACCTGGTAGAGAAGTACGGCGTGGTGCCGAAACAGGTACAGCCTGAAACATACCAGTCCGGCCATACGGACCGTTTCGTTTCTACCCTGAACCACCTCCTCCGGAAGGATGCCATGGAGCTTCGGGAGCTGGTGAAGGCGGGCAGGGATCCCTACGCCAGAAAAGAGGAAATGATGGAAGAGGTGTACAAGGCAGAATGCATTGCCTTCGGCGAGCCGGTGCAGACTTTCGATTTCTCCTATCGCGATAAGGATAACCATTTCCATGAGGACCGGGGACTTTCGCCCCTCGATTTCTATCACAAGTACGTAGGGATTTCTCTCTATGACTACATGGCTGTCATCAATGAACCTACCTTTGATAAACCTCTGGGCCGCCTCATCGCATTCCACGGGGTGGAAAACATGGCAGGCCGGGATATGAAGGGGCTGAATCTTACGGGGAAGGATATGGAAGATCTCTGCGTGAAGCAGCTGAAAGCCGGCGAGCCCGTGTGGTTTGCCTGCGATGCCGGTGCGGCAGGCGCTAGAAAAGAAGGGGTGTGGGACCCGGTGAGTGTGCGGTATGAAGACCTTCTGGGCGGGTTCTCCATGGACATGGATAAGGGAAAACAGCTGGAATACAGCGCCAGCTCCGCCACCCATGCCATGCTTCTCACCGGCGTCCATTTGGACGAAAAAGGAAATTCGGACCGCTGGAAAATCGAGAACTCCTGGGGCAAGGACGTGGGGGAAAACGGGTACTTTGTGTGCTCGGAAGCCTATTTCCGAAAATTTGTGTATGAAGCAGTGATTCTGAAAAAGCATTTCACCGAAGACCAGAAGAAAATGATGGAACTGGAACCGGTATATATCAACGCCTGGGATGAAGATTATTGAAATCAAAAGGGGCTGTGAAGAAATGATTTACAGGAAGCCCCTTTTTGTACGTGAAATATAAGGCTTGCAAAGAGCCTGCCCCTGGGCTTGGGGAGGCTCTCTTCAAAGGCACAAACCTGAGGGAGCCTTTTCCTTGTGCCAAAGGAGAAGGCTTCCTCAGGTTTGCTGTTATGCCACAGGCTGAAAAGAAAAATAAAGATTTTCCCCAAAAATCCATTGACAGATTGCAGGTCTGCTGGTATAATCAATTACGTTGTCGGGGCATAGCGCAGTTTGGTAGCGCACTTGGTTCGGGACCAAGGGGTCGCAGGTTCAAATCCTGCTGCTCCGACCATTTATGCGGGTGTAGCTCAATGGTAGAGCGCCAGCCTTCCAAGCTGGTTACGAGGGTTCGATTCCCTTCACCCGCTCCATTTTTTTATCCGCTTTTGGCGGATTTTTTATTTGCCCTCCATAGAGGAGGAAGAAAATAGAGTTTGACAAATACAGGGACGTCCTGTAATATATATATGTTCATGCCGGTATAGCTCAGCTGGTAGAGCGGCGCATTCGTAATGCGTAGGTCGCAGGTTCAAATCCTGTTGCCGGCTCCATGAATTTAAGGTCTGGAATTCATCGATAAATACGATTCATTCCAGGCCTTTTTTCTATTGTTTTGATGTGCTGAAATACTCCTAAAAAGTAGCCATAATCGGGTTACTAACCAGATTTTTTGTGATGAGTGGTTTATCTCGGATCATTCTGCATCTCCGATGGCATATCAGGTCATCGATCGACCGCCGGGGATTTAGGGACAAAAATGGTAAAAGTCATAGCAGGCCCCTTCGGGGCCGCGGATTTTCAGCGAAAATCCTGCTATCCTCCGTCGCCTGCGGCGCCACTGTCGGGCATTAAGGTGCTTGCTTCATGTGCAGGCTATACTCGAATCATAGCTCCACTCGACAGTGCTGCAGGACTGCCTCCCTTCCAGAGGAAGGGGCTATCTATTGCGGCAAAGCCGCCACCACTACCCTTTGGACCTTTTGAAACCTATGAACCTTCACACCGAAGGCGTGTCCAAGGGCACAGCCCCGTCAACGTACACCCTTTCCCGCTGCTCGGGAATTTCCCTCAAGGGAAAACAGGAAGTAAGGCGGTCAGGGCACTCCGCCTGAGAGACTGCGAAAAGAATTTTCTAGCCCCACTATGATATAATACAGAAAACAGGATTGCCATGATTTCAATGAAAGAGGTTGATTCCTATGAAACTGGTTGTGATTAACAAGTTATCCGATGAAAAAATCGATGCATTGAAAAAGGCGGTGCCCGGCTCCGTGGTGGAAGCCTACAAATCACCGAAGGAAGCCCTGCCCCATGTGGCAGACGCCGATGCCATTGCTCTCTGGGGATTCCAGGATGTGGAGCCCCTCCTGCAGGCAGCGCCCCATGTGCGCTGGGTTCATTCCCTGTCTGACGGGGTGGAAAAACTCCTCACTCCCAGTATGATGGAAAGGCCCATTATTCTCACCAATTCCCACGGTGTCCATGACCGGGCGGTGTCGGAGCACACCATGGCCCTCCTTCTTTCCTGGTTCCGCCGCATCCCTGACGCCGTCCGCAGTCAGAGCGTCCATAAGTGGTCCAGGCCCCACGGGGAATCCCTTTTCGGCAAGACCATCCTTATTGTAGGTTTCGGCAGCATTGGCAGGGCCATTGCCCAGCGGGCCAAGGTTTTTGAAACCCATATTCTGGCAGTGAAGAAACATCTGTCCCATGAAATGTTCGCAGACCATGTATTCACCCAGGAAGAAATCATGGATGTCCTGCCCAAGGCAGACATCATCATCGCTACTCTTCCTGCCACACCGGAAACGGATAAATTCTTTGACGAGGAAAAATTCAAAGCCATGAAGAAATCGGCCCTTTTCATCAACATTGCCCGGGCCTCCGTGGTGGATGAACCGGCCCTGGTAAAGGCTCTTGAGGAAGGGGACATTGCCGGCGCCTGCATGGACGTTTTCTCCAAGGAACCGCTTCCTGAAGATCATCCCTTCTGGGACATGAAAAATGTGATCATGACCCCTCACATTGCCTCCGTGGTACCGGATTTCTGGAATAAGCTCACCTTCCTTCTGGAAACCAATTTCATCGCCTTCAGCCGCGGCGAGAAGCTGCTGAATGAAGTGGATAAGAAAAAGGGTTACTGATGGCTATGTAAAAAGAGGACTGCCTAGGCAGTCCTTTTTTTATGGCTGTTCTTGGTCGGTTTTTTACGTTTCAAAGCCCTTCCGCATAACCTGACTGCTGCAGCAGGCCATAACCCAGGGCGAAGCGGTGACTCCTTTGAGGCTCTGAACCTTTTTTCGCCGTATGCTATAATGTAGAAAATAAATTCGATTATTACTTTTTCATTAATGAGGAGAATACCATGGCAGGAAAAAAGCGGGTGCGGAGAACGAGAGCGGCAAAGAAGGGAGGACATCCTTTTCTGGTGCTTCTCTTCTTTATAGCCCTCATTATGGGTTCTGCCTATATGACGGACCGCATGACCAATGCCCCTGATTCGGAGGTGGCCCAGAACGTTACCACCATAGGCCGCCTGTTTAACGATAAGGAAATGCAGGGACTGGTGCCGAAGGAAGATCAGGGTACGCCGGAAAGCGTGAAAGAAAAAATCAAAGCCGCCATGGATAAGGTGGTGACGGTGCAGGTAAAGGCCGATGATGAAGAACCGGCGGGAAGCAGCGTTTCCTCCAATGAACAAAAGGACGGCAGCCAGACAATGGAAAAGGGGAAAAAGGCTTCCTTCAGTCTGCCTTCTATTGTGTCTAAAATTACAGGAAACGAGGAAAGCCATGAAAACACAGCAGCTTCTTCTTCCCTGCAGGGAAAGCCAACGGAAGCGGCTTCCTCCGCTGTTTCATCTACCCCTTCATCCACTGTTTCTGCTTCCTCCTCTGCTCCTGCGGCCCCGGCAGCCGCTGCTCCTTCTGTGAAGAAGGATGCAGGACAACCAAAGGCTCCTGCCAAACAGAATGCAGCTCCCCTGAAAGCAGCACCGGCAGCTGTGCCAAAGCCCAATACGCCTTCTGCAGTAAAGGGAAAGCTGGCCGTGGTCATTGATGATGCAGGACGGGACCTGGCATCCCAGCATGTCTATGAATCCCTGGGCATCCCGCTGACCCTGGCCGTCATGCCGAACCAGGTGCACACCAGGGATGCTGCCCTGTCCTGGCATGCCCATGGCCTTCCTGTGATTCTTCACCAGCCCATGGAATCGGTTTCCGGTATCGGTATGGAATCCAAGGTCATCCTGACTTCCATGAGCGATGAGGAAATCCGGAGCCTTTTGAGAAGTTCCCTGTCCCAGGTGCCGGAAGCGGTGGGCATCAATAATCATCAGGGCTCCAAGGCTACCACGGACCGTCACACCATGGAGGTGGTAATGAATGAGCTCCACCACCGCCATCTCTTCTTTTTCGACAGCCGCACCAATTCCACCACCGCTGCTGACGGAGCAGCGGCCTCTTACGGCGTGCCCTATGTAAGAAATGATCTTTTCGTAGATAATGAAGCCGACGTGGCGGCCATATCCGCCATGATCCGGGAAGCGGCCAAACGGGCGCAGAAATATGGCACCTACGTGATTATCGGCCACTGCCGACCCAAGACGGCGGAAGCCTTCCGCCAGATGGTGCCCCAGCTGGAAAAAGAGGGCATCCAGTTCGTTTACGTTTCTTCTCTTGCCAAATAAGGAGAATTCCATGGTACAGACAGTTCTTATTTCCGGCGGCACTTCCGGCATCGGTCTTGCCACTGCCAAAATTCTGGCGGGTGAAGGCATTCGGCCTGTTCTTCTGGGAAGAAATGAAGAACGGGGACAGAAGGCCCAGGAGCAGGTCAGGGGAAGTCTTTACGTTCCCTGCGACGTGACAGTCACAAAAGAGTGCCAAAAGGCGGTGAAATCGGCATCGGCCATTGGAAAAATCACGGGCCTTGTCCTTTCAGCCGGCATTTATGAAGAAAAACTGCTGGAAAATACGACTGATGAGGAAATCGAACATTTCTTTGCTGTCAATGTTTTCGGCGCCATGAAACTGACCCGGGAGGCCATCCCTGCCATGAGAGGGGCGGCAGGAAGCATTGTGGCAGTGGCTTCTGACGCCGCGCTCCAGGGCAATGTGCAGTGCAGCCTTTACGGCGCCACCAAGGGCGCCCTGGTTTCTTTCATCCGCTCCCTGGCCCTGGAAATGGCAGTGGAAAACATTCGGGCCAACGTGGTGTGCCCCGGAGATGTGGATACCCCCCTTCTGGACAGGCAGCTTCGCGACTATGGCGGCAGCCGCAAAGAAATGGGGGACTGGTATCCCCTGATGCGCATCGGCCGTCCGGAAGAGGTGGGAGAACTGATTGCCTTCCTTCTCTCACCGAAATCTTCCTTCATCACCGGCGCCGCCATTCCGGTGGACGGCGGCCTTACAGACTGGTAAAAAGAAAAGAAGGTCTTTCCTCACCGGGAAAGACCTTCTTTTTTCTTGCTTTTATCTCCGAGACGCCATCTATTTACACCATGCCAAAAAGGCCTCACCGGAGAGGTGAAGCCTTTTATGAAAAGGCACTTCTCATGAATGAAATGAAGAGGCTTCCTGCATCAGAGCTTTCATTTCGGGGGCCGAAGGGACTTTTCTGTTTTCAGTGCACTGAAGGGAAGCAGCCGGGCTCTTTTTCACCTCCTCCCTCCTGCTCCATGGATGGGCGCCTGCAGGATTTACAAGAAGGCTTTCGGCATTGGCTGTTTCTATATGCATAGTCAGGGAGAAGGGGAAAGGGTATCAGGGGAGAGAAATAGAAAGAGGAGTATAGCCGGTCAGAGAATATTTACTTTCAAAGGACAGGGACTGCCTGGCAGGTGCCTGTGAAATCAGAATTTCTATTGGTGCTTTTTATGTTTTTAGGTATAATAGAGATAAGTAATGGTTTGAAATCACCATACATCAGCCATTCTTTACACTGGCAGATTCATGGTTTACGGCCCGGATGTCCGGGCAGGGAGGTTTCTATGAGCGAAGAAAGAGATATGGAAAAGACACCGGTTGTTCGTCCTGAAGCAGCTCCTGAGGTGAAGGAAGCGGCTAAGCCGCCCATGGAAAAGGAGGAAACCGGCCTTCCGGCAGAAAAAGCGGAAGCCGGACTTCCTGCTGAGAAGGAACCGGCAGGCCTGCCGGCGGAGAAGAAAGAAGCGCAGGTACCGGCAGCTGCTGCGGAGGAAACGGAAGAAGTCCATGTGGATTCTCCGGAGCCTGATATGGAAATCAATATCATTGATGACCGAGATAAGGAAGCGGAAGGGCTCATCCGCTGGGCTGCGGGCCGGGCCGGAGTCATTGTGGCGGCTCCCCTTCTGGGCACCGCTGCCCTGGTGGCCAATGAGGTGTACATGATTTCTAAAATCGGTACGGTCTATGGCGTGGAGCTGAACCAGAAGGCAGTGCTGTCCTTTATCGGTTCCCTGGGGGCTACGGTGGTGGGATCCACGCTGGCCACGCTGATTCCTATTTCCTTCATGCAGATTCCCATCGGCGTTTCTGTGACCTACGGCATCGGCAAGGCAGCCCAGCGCTGGATCAAGGACGGCATGCCCGATGATACGAAACCCTATCGTGCCGTTTTTGAAGAAGAGAAGGCGGAAGGGGAAAAGGATGTAAAGGAACTGGAGGAGAATCCGAAGAAGGATGAGCCTCTGGGCGATGAAAAGAAGGACTTCACAGCGGAGCTGAAGAAGAACTGGAATGACGTATATCCGGAAAAGGCTCATGAAGCAGTAGACAAGCTGGCCCGCCAGCTCACCGAGTCTGCCGGCATGCTGGGAAATAAGCTGGTGGATGCGCTGAAGAAGGCTGGTGTCACTGACGAGCAGATCGAAAAGGCCAAGTACACCGCCCTTGGTGCATCGGAAGTGGCCCAGGAAACGGCGGAAAAGACGGCGCGGGATCTGCAGGCCATTGCCCGCATCAAGTCCAGGGAGTTCAGAAAAGATGCAGCCCGCCGGGCTGATGAAATGAAGGCCCAGGCCCGGGTGCAGATGGATGAGCTCCAAAAGAAGACAGAGGAAATGAAACGGCAGTCTGAAATCCAGTCCCAGCAGATGAAGCTGAAGTCGGACAAGCTGAAGGCCCAGGCCCGGGTACAGATGCAGGAGGCCAGAATCCAGGCAAACAAGCTGAAAATCCAGGCCCAGGAGCAGGCGGAAACGGCCCAGGCCAAAGCCCAGGAGATTTCTGACAAGGTCATGGAATCAGCCGGCCGGTATCGGGATGCTGCTGTGGAAGCGGCCACTCAGGCAAAGGCGGATATGATGAGTACCGCTGAGGAGTATCGGGCAAAGATTGAAGAAAGGGCCCGCCAGAAACAGGCTGAAGCAGCAGAAAGGGATGGAAAAAGCGTTGAAGGTGCTGGAAAAGCTGAAGAAACTGCTTCTTCCCCTGACGAAAAAACTAAAAGCGAATAACCGGGAAGTAAAAGGGGACCTGTCTGACCTTCATAAGGAAAAGGTGGGACCTGTCACGAGAAGCGTGGTATCTCCCTGGGGCAGAAGGCGGATAGGCCACCGGCGGTCCAATCACCCCTGGGTTAAAGGAAGGTAAGAGAAAGGAGCGGTGAAATCACAGGTTCAATGATTTCACCGCTCCTTTTATTTATATACCATATATGAACTTTTCGGGGGCGGAAAAGAGACCATGCAAAAAAGCCGGCTTTGGCCGGCTGAAAATGCAAAGAAATCAGATGTCTCTGTTTACTTTATGAGAACGAAGGCAACGAGTGCAGACATTCATTCTCTTGACCTGTCCGTCTACCAGTACGCGAACTCTCTGGATATTCGGTTTCCAGGTTCTCTTTGTTTTCAGATGGGAATGGGATACGTTGAATCCCGTAGCGGTTTTCTTGCCGCAAACTTCACAATAGTTAGCCATGTGCTACACCTCCTTGCACTTCCGCAATTGCAACATTCATAATATATCACAATTGCTTTTTTTAAGCAAGTCTTTTACGTAATCAATTTTCAGGAATATAATAAATAGAGATATTGCTGTTTTGTCCCGGGCACTCTTTTTCCGGGCTCTGTTTTCGGAAAGGTTTTCCTCATGCATTTATCAGATTCGGTACAATATATTAAGGGCGTAGGGCCCAGTATGAAGGAAAAGCTGGCGCGGCTGGGCATAGCCACGGTGGAGGATCTGATTTCCTTCTATCCCCGGCGCTACCAGGACTGGACCAAAATCACAAAAATGGAGGAGCTTTCGCCCGATGATGAGGCTGTCATTTACGGCAGGGTGGCGGATATCCGGATGCTCACGCCAAGGCGGGGCATGAGCATACTGAATGTGCTTCTGGTAGACGGCACCGGCGCCGTGACCCTGGTGTATTTCAACCAGCCCTGGAAAGGGGAAACTTTCCGGAAGGACACCTATGTGCTGGCCTACGGCCGGATTGAGTACAACTACGGAAAGCTCCAGATTTCCAATGCAGAAATCGAAATCGTAGAGCCAAAGGAGCTTTCATCCTTCCAGAAGCTGGTACCGGTGTATCCCCTGACCGAAGGCATACGCATCGGGAAGATGAGGGATATGATTTCTATTGCCCTGGATCAGGTGGAGGATATGGATGAAAACCTGCCGCCGGACACTTTGAAAAGGGAGCATCTCATGGGCCGGCTGGAGGCAGCCCGGGCTATGCACAATCCGAAGAACTGGGAGGAGCAGAAGGAGGCCCGGCGCCGTATGGCCTTTGAGGAGCTTTTCTTCATGCAGGCAGGCATCCTGCTTCTTCGGAAGAAGCGGGAGAGCCATGTAATGAGCATCAAGTGCGCGCCGTCAGGAAAGCTGGTGCGGTCGGTGCTTGATAATTTCCCCTTCCATCTGACTGCCGGGCAGCAGCAGGCCTTTTCGGATATTGAGGACGACATGGAGGGACTCATCCCCATGCAGCGCCTCATCCAGGGGGATGTGGGCAGCGGCAAAACCGCCGTGGCGGCACTGGCACTGGCGAAAATTGTGGAGAACGGATACCAGGGAGCGCTGATGGCGCCTACGGAAGTGCTGGCAGGACAGCATTACAGGACCTTCCAGGAGTTTTATAAGGGACTTCCCATCCATGTGGCTTATTTGTCAGGCCAGACGAAGACGAAGGAAAGAAATGAAATCCTGAAGGGCCTGAAGGATGGGTCCATTGATGTGCTCATCGGTACCCATGCCCTCATTGAGGAGGATGTGGTGTTTGCCCATCTGGGGCTGGTCATTACGGACGAACAGCACCGGTTCGGCGTAAAGCAGAGAAAGGCTTTGGAAACAAAGGGAGGCTATCCCCATATCCTGGTGATGACGGCTACGCCCATTCCCCGGACCATGGCTCTTTCCATTTACGGGGATCTGGACCTGTCCTCCATTCGGGGCATGCCGCCGGGACGCCATCCGGTGAAGACCTATGCCATCGGCAGCGCCCTGCTTCAGCGGGTATTCAATTTCATGGGAAGGGAAATGACCGCCGGCCATCAGGTGTATGTGGTGTGCCCGCTGGTGGAAAAGAGCGAGAAGCAGGATCTGGCCTCTGCGGTGGCGGTGTATGAACAGCTGAAGGAAAAGGTATTTCCCATGTTTCAGGTGGGCCTGGTGCACGGCCGCATGAAGAATGCGGAAAAGGACCGGGTCATGACTGATTTCCATGACGGAAAAATCAATCTTCTGGTGGCCACGTCGGTCATCGAAGTGGGGGTGAATGTGCCCAATGCCACCATCATGTTCGTCTATGGGGCGGACCGGTTCGGCCTTTCCCAGCTGCATCAGCTTCGGGGCCGGGTAGGAAGGGGCAGCGCCCAGTCCTACTGCATCCTCTATTCCGACAACCAGAATGAAATCACCCGGCTCCGCATGAAACTGATGTGTGAAATCCAGGACGGCTTCCTCCTTTCCGAAAAGGATCTCCTCCTGCGGGGCTCCGGCGAATTTTTCGGTTACCACCAGCATGGCATGCCGGACCTGAAGGCAGCGGATATTGTGAAGGACCTGCCTCTTCTGGAAAGGGCGAGAAAGGAGGCAAAGCGGGCGGTGGATGGCGGCGCTGATTTCAGAGATGAGCTTTCCCATCGCTTCGGCGGCGCCTTCTTCAAGAAACTGTATGAAGAGGATGGAAAGTAAAGGGTCGCAAACCTTTCCCCTTTGCAATTCCTGTTTTCCTGTACCTTTTATTTATGTTATAATGATTAAATTAATGGATTCAAAATCATATACCTGAAGTGAAAGAGGAAATCTGATTTCAAGAAACGGAGGCTATGATGAGAGCAGACAAGTTTGGCAAGAGAGGGCTTACTTTTGATGATGTACTTCTGATTCCGGCCCATTCCACGGTACTTCCCCGGGATGTGGACGTAAGCACGAAGCTCACAAGACATATCCGGCTGAACATTCCCATTATGAGTGCCGGTATGGATACGGTAACGGAAGCGGAAATGGCCATTGCCATGGCTCGTGAAGGCGGTATCGGCGTTATTCATAAGAATATGAGCATCGACGAGCAGGCCCGGGAAGTGAAGCTGGTCAAGCGTTCCGAACACGGCGTCATTGTGGATCCTATTTACTTGGCTCCGGACAATACCCTGGCTGATGCGGACGAGCTGATGAATAAATACCATATTTCCGGCGTTCCCATTACGGAAGAGGGAAAGCTGGTAGGCATCATTACTAACAGGGATATGCGTTTTGAGACGGACCTTTCCCGCCCAATCAGTGACATTATGACCCATGACGGTCTGGTGACAGCTCCGGAAAATACCACCATTGATGAAGCCAAGGAAATCCTGAAGGCCCACCGCATCGAAAAACTGCCGCTGGTGGATAAAGAGGGATACCTGAAGGGCCTCATCACCATCAGGGATATTGAAAAGATGAAGAAATATCCCAATGCTGTAAAGGATGAGGACGGACGCCTTCTTGCAGCCGCAGCCATCGGTGTGACACCGGATGTGGAAGAGAGGGTGGAAGCCCTCCTTGCTGCCAAAGCAGATGTGCTTGTGATTGATACGGCCCATGGCCACAGCGAAGGGGTGCTTGAAACTATCCGCCGCCTCCGCAGAGATTTCCCCCATCTGGAACTGATTGCAGGCAATGTGGCTACCTATGAAGCCACCAAAGCATTGATTGAAGCCGGCGTAGATGCGGTGAAGGTAGGCATCGGCCCCGGATCCATCTGCACTACCCGTGTGGTTGCCGGTATCGGTGTGCCCCAGATTACCGCTGTTTATGACTGCGCAAGGGCGGCTGAAGGCACAGGGGTACCCATCATTGCCGACGGCGGCATCCAGTATTCCGGCGATATTGCCAAAGCCCTTGGCGCCGGCGCTTCCTCTGTCATGCTGGGGAACCTCCTGGCCGGCACCGACGAAAGCCCGGGAGAAACCATCATTTATCAGGGTAAGAAATACAAAGCTTACCGCGGCATGGGCTCTCTGGGAGCTATGCAGGCCGGAAGCAAGGACCGCTATTTCCAGCAGAATGCGAAGAAACTGGTGCCGGAAGGCATTGAAGGCCAGATCCCCTACAAGGGCCATGTGTCCGATGTGCTTTTCCAGCTCATCGGCGGTCTCCGTGCGTCCATGGGCTACTGCGGCACGCCGGATATCAAAACCATGAACGAGGAAACCCAGTTTATAGAAATCACCGGCGCCGGCCTTCGTGAAAGCCATCCTCATGATGTAAGCATTACGAAGGAAGCACCGAATTACAGTACGAAATGAAGGATATAACGTTGACATCCCATGTAGTCATGGATATCCGCATCCATGCGGTGACCATGAAAGAAGCACTGGCCTTTGCGGAAAAGAGAATCATGGAAGGGAAGCCTTCCATGATTGCCACGGCCAATGCAGAAATGATTATGATTGCACAGCAGGACCATGAACTGGCCCGTATACTGAACGGCGCAGATCTTGTGGTTCCTGACGGCGCCGGCGTACTCTGGGCCGGAGAAAAGCTGGGCACCCCCTTCCCGGAACGGGTGACCGGGGCGGATCTGACCACAGAGCTTTTGAAAAAGGCCTCGGCCATGAACTGGCCGGTCTATTTCCTGGGTGGAAATCCGGGGGTAGCTGCCAAAGCAGCCAGAAAATTCATGGAAGACCACGGAAGTTTTTCCCTGGTAGGCTGCCATGACGGCTATTTCAATGAAGAAGAAGAAAAGAAAATTATCGAAGATATTAAAAAAAGCGGGGCAAAGCTGCTTTTTGCCGGCCTTGGCGTGCCAAAGCAGGAAAAGTGGCTCTATGCCCACAAGGAGGAATTGGGCGTTCTTTCTATGGGAATCGGCGGTGTATTTGACGTCATGAGCGGCAACCTGAAGAGGGCGCCTCTCTGGATGCAGAGAAACCGTCTGGAATGGGCTTACCGCCTGTACCTGCAGCCCAGCCGCATCGGCCGCATGATGGCTCTGCCGAAGTTTATGCGGGCTGTAGGGAAATGGAAAAAAGAACGCAGGAGTCAGTGATGCTGAAAAAACCTATCATATTACAGGAAGGCTATCCCTTCATGGCGGTGACTTTCCTTCTCGGAGTTCTGTTCTGTTATCTGAAATGGTATTACGCAGCAGTGATACCGTTCGTACTTTGTCTGTATTTTACTTATTTTTTCCGGTGCCCGCCGCGGAACGGGAAAATCGTCCCCGGTGATGATACCCTGGTGTCCCCGGCAGACGGCACGGTGGTGGATGTGTCCCATGATGTGGAGGAAGATACGTTTCTTGGGGAAAAATGTCACAGGATTACCATTTTCCTCTCCATTTTTGATGTCCACTGCAACCGCAGCCCCATGGCAGGTGAAATCAAGTACCAGTCCTATACCCAGGGCCGGTTCCTTCCTGCTTACAAGGAAGGGGTAGGTTTTGAAAATGAACGGGGTGCCATCGGTATTACAGGAAAGAAGCGCTCCATTCTGGTCATCCTCATTGCCGGCATCCTGGCAAGGCGGGTGGTTTCCTGGAAGAACCTGGGAGACAAGCTCACCAAAGGAGAACTGTACGGAATGATTAAGTTCGGCTCCTGCACGGAGCTCTACATTCCCGGTGACTGCGAAATCTGTGTAAAAAAAGGCGATAAGGTCAAAGGCGGTCTGACTGTCGTAGGGAGGCTGAAGTAAGTGAATAAATCTTGGATTGCAAATGCCGTCACAGCAACAAATGCATTATTTGGCGGTCTGTCGATTATGATGTCCATTGAGGGTAATTTTAAAACGGCAGCTCTATTCATTCTCATCGCCATGGTGGCGGATGCTCTTGACGGAAGAGTGGCCCGGGCCCTGCATACGGCAGGTCCCATGGGTGTGGAACTGGATTCCCTGTCCGATGATATTTCCTTCGGCATCGCCGCCGGCGCTCTCATGTATGCCTACCAGCTGCATGAACTGGGACCGGTGGGATTCATTCCCTGTGCCCTTCTGGGTACCTTCTGTGCCTTCCGTCTGGCCCGGTTCAATGTGAAGGTCACCAGTGTGCACGGCTATTTTGAAGGCCTGCCCTGCCCGACGACCGGTGTCATTGTGGCAGCTTATGTACTTTCGGGCATTAAGATCTGGAACTGGCTGGCCGTGCTGTGCGTACTTCTTCTGGCCTTCCTCATGGTCAGTGAAATCCACTATCCCGATAACAAAGGGGCCAGTGCCGATCAGCTTCATCTGCCGGCTCTTCTGATTTGCTTTGCCTTCTTCATTATCTGCACCATTTTCTACTGGCCTGTATGGGCAGCAGCTCTCTGCGCCGGCTATATCATGTTCGGCATGATGAATACCTTCCTGAACCGCAGAAAGGCAAAACGGAAAGCAAAGAGAACCAGGAAAACTGCCGGAGAAAACGGCGAAGGGAAAGAATAATGACTTACATACTCGATATAATCATGATCCCCGTACAGCTGATCGTGGCGTTTTTTACCATTTACTATACGGTCATTGCTGTATGCGGCATGTGGCATCGAAAAGAAAAAAATCTGGCACCTCCAAAGAGCAAATTTGCCGTGGTGATACCGGCCCATAATGAAGAAATGGTGCTGGCAGACCTTCTGGAAAACCTGAAAATGCTGAAATACCCCAAAGAGCTCTACGATGTGTATGTGATTGCAGATAACTGCACCGACCATACCGCCGATATTGCCCGCGCCCACGGGGCCCATGTCTTTGAACGGACCAACAGGGAGCTGGTGGGCAAGGGCTATGCCATGGATTGGGTATTCCCAAAGATTTTCGCCCTGAACAAAGGCTATGATGCTTTCTGCGTCTTCGACTCTGATAATCTGGTCCATCTGGATTTCCTGGCGGTCATGAACAACCGCCTTCTGAAGGGCCAGAAGGTGCTGCAGGGCTATTTGTCCGCCAAGAACCCCACAGACACCTGGGTGTCCGGTACCTTTGCCATTGCCTTCTGGACCATCAACCATCTGTGGCATCTGGGCAAGTATAATCTGGGCCTGTCCTCCTGCCTCGGCGGTACAGGCATGTGCATTGCGGCGGATATTGTGAAGAAATACGGCTGGGGCTGCGACTGCCTCACTGAGGATATGGAATTTTCCATGAAATGCCTGTCCCATGGCATCCGCACCTGCTGGGTTCATGATGCTATTATTTATGATGAGAAACCGCTGGGCTTCATGGCTTCCTGCCGCCAGAGAAAGCGGTGGGCCCAGGGCCAGTTCGACTGCTCTGAACGGTACATTCCCATCCTTTTCAGAGAAGGCATCAAAAGGCACAGCATTGTCATCCTGGATGGCATCATGCAGCTTTTGCAGAACTATTTCCTTCTGCTCTCCACCTTCTACCTCATCATGACATATATCAATATGTTCTATCCCTGCTTCACGGTGATTCTGTACAACGATGTGCTGGTGCCCCGCCAGTTCTGGGCGGTGCTTGGCTTCATCCAGTCCGTGGTGCCCCTCATCGTGCTGCTGCAGATCGAAGTGCCTCTGAAGATTTATCTTTACTGGCTCATTTATCCTGTATTCATGTATTCCTGGATTCCTGTCACCATCCTGGGCTGGAAGGACCGCCACAAGAAGGGCTGGGTCCATACCATCCATACAAGAAGCATGCATTTTGAGCAGGCCAAGCTCACCAGAAAGAAAGAAATCGATCAGTAAAAAAACGGTGAAGAAATGTTCCTCATTTCTTCACCGCTTTTTTATTTTCTGCTGCACCCGAGGCTGCGGGCGGAGAAATGATAAGGAATGATAAATTCTTTGCAGCAATCTATGAATCATATCATGGGCCCTGTATAATGAAGGAAGCAGACGATTCATGGTGGTCATGAATCATCATGGGGAGGATTTTATGCAGCTTTCATGGCTTCATTCTAAAAAAGCAAAAATCATCATATGGACTGTTATCCTTGTGTTCCTGCTTTGCGGCATTTACGCCTACACCCACCGCAGCCGGGTGAGCGTGGGGAAAACATCGGCCCATCCGCTGGTGAAGGTGGAGAAGATGGAGAAAAAGGACATGATGAAAAGGGTGGTACTGTCGGGAGACACGGTGCCCCGTGAATCGGTGGATATTTCTCCCAAGTATGCAGGCCGGCTGGAAAAGGTGTATGTGGATCTGGGGGACAAAGTGACAAAAGGGGATATCCTTGTTTCCCAGGACACGAAGGATATCAGCTATTCCATTGCCCAGAACCGGGCCGGCAGCCAGGAGGCTGCGGCAGATGCGGTGGAAAGCAGGGCTTCCTATGATGCAGGTACCCTGAAAGCCCAGAGTGATTATGATAATGCCCTTTCCACTTTTAACCGCTATGACACCCTGTTTCAGGAAGGCGCCGTTTCCAGACAGGAGCGGGATGACAAGTACCAGGCCATGATGGAAGCCAGAGCGGCCCTTCAGAACCTGACCGGTCAGGATGTGGAGGGCGTGCCGGCAGTGATTGCAAGCAAAGAAGCGGCAGCAGAAAAGGCGGCTTATACTGTAGATTCCCTGGAAAGTCAGAAGGGGGATATGACCATGTATGCCCCTGTGTCCGGTACTATCGGCTATCGGGATGCGGAAGCAGGCGAGTGGGCAGCGGCAGGCCAGAAGCTTTTAACCATTGTGGATAACAGCGCCCTGTACCTGGACTGCGCCGTGGCGGAACAGGACATCGGGGTTCTTCGGGAGGGCATGGACATGGATGTTTCCATCGATTCCCTGGGAGAGAAGGTAAAGGGAAGAATCATTTATATCAGCCCGGACCTGGATTCCTCTACCCATTCCTACAAGGTCCGCATCCTACTTGACGGGGATGGAAAGGACCTTCGCGGCGGCATGTTTGGCCGAAGCACTGTGATGGCTCTGGAAAGGAAGAATGCCCTGTACCTGCCCAAGGAAGGGGTGCTTGAAAATAATGGAAAGAAGTGGGCCTTCCTGATTGACAGCAGCCATAAGGTGAAAAAGGTGGAGGTCACCACCGGCCTTTATAATGATGACTCCATTGAAATCCTTACAGGAATTTCGGAAGGAGACCGGGCTGCAGTCACCAATATTTCCAAGCTGAAGGACGGTATGACGGTGGATGTGGAGGAAACGGTATGAATCGGTTGAATATGACCCGCTACGCCGTCACTCATCCTGTGGGCATCATCATGATCGTCCTCTTCTTCGTGACCCTGGGGCTTTACAGCTACTACCGCCTGGGGGTGGAACTGTATCCGAAAATCAATACGCCCTATGTGGTAGTCAGCGTTACCTATGACGGCGCCGATGCGGAATCGGTGGAGCAGCAGGTGACCAAGCCCGTGGAGGATGCTCTGTCTTCGGTGTCCGATGTCAAGCATATTACTTCCAAGTCCAGGACCGGAAAGTCCCAGGTTACCCTGGAGCTTAATTTTGATGCCGATGTGGATGCAGCGGCGGTGGACGCTTCCCAGAAGGTGAATGCCATCAGGAAAAACCTTCCTGATGACGCCGATGACCCGGTGGTGGAAAAGAGGGATATGGACGCAGCGCCTATCCTGGACCTGGCCCTGGTTTCGCCCCATCCGCTGGATGAAATGTATTCGCTGGCGGACAATACGCTGACCAACGATTTCACCAAGGCCGACGGTGTGTCGGATGTGGAACTTTCCGGCGGCAGAGACCCCGAAATTGCGGTCAAGATAGACAGGGACAAACTGTCCTACTACGGGATTTCCATGAATGACATCATTTCAGCGCTGAAACGAGAAAACAAGCTGGCTCCTGCAGGCTCCTCCTACACGGACCGCCGGCAGACCCAGATCCGGCTGAATGCGCAGTACCATTCGGTGGAGGATATCAAGAAAATCTATGTCACCGCCCAGGGCGGCGGCGCCATACCCATTACCGCCCTGGGAGACGTGGTGCGGGAAGATAAAAAAGTGTCCCGCTATGCCCGGATTAACGGCCAGGACGCCGTGGGCATATCCATTTACAAGAACAGCAATGCCAACCTGGTTTCCACGTCCGACGCTGTCATGACAGTGCTGGAGCAGCTGAGAAAAGAGTATCCGGACTATCAGTTCATTGTCGTCAATGATTCCGCTGCTTACGTGCGGACAGCCCTCCATAATACCCTGGGCACCCTGGTGGAAGGCCTTTTCACCACAGGCCTGGTACTCTTTCTCTTCCTTCGGGGCTGGCGTTCCGCAGCGGCCGTCATGATTGCCATTCCTACCTCCCTGATTGCTTCCTTTTTTGCCATGTACCTGGCTGGCTTTACCTTCAACATGATGTCTCTCATGGGTATGACCCTCTGTATCGGCATCCTGGTAGACGATTCCATTGTGGTGCTGGAAAATATTCACCGCCATCTGGCCAGAGGAGAAAGTCCCAAAGAGGCGGCGGTGAAGGGCCGTATGGAAATCGGTATGGCTGCTATAGCCATTACTATCTGCGATGTGGTGGTGTACCTGCCCATCGCCTTCATGACCAGCATGACCGGCCAGTTCTTCCGCCAGTTCGGACTGACCATCGTTTTTGCATCGCTCTTTTCCCTTTTCATTTCCTTCACCCTTACACCCATGCTGGCTTCCCGATTCTTCAAAGAAGGTCTCCAGGTACCGGACAGGAAGCTCTGGCGGGCGATGGACCGGATGGAAAAAGGCATGCAGGATTTCTACGAAGAGGCGCTCCACTGGAGCTTTCATCATAAGAAGAAACTCTTCGCCGGCACAGCCCTGGCGCTGGCCCTCTTTACGGCCATGGTGCCTCTGGGCATCATCGGCAGGGAGTACATGCCCCGCACTGATGAAAGCGGTTTCAATGTGCAGATCAAGCTTCCCACTGATGCCAGCATTGAGCGCACCGATGCGGTGACTGCCCAGCTGGAAGACTATCTGTCCCAGGTGCCGGAAGCCAAGTACTACATGGCCATGGTGGGCGGCGGTAACGGCGTCAATTCCGGCCGTATCCGGGTGTCTCTCATGGACAGGCAGGACCGAAACCGTTCCATCTGGGACATTACCGATGAAATGAGAAACTGGATTTCGCAAAATATCCATGACGGCGATGTGAGAATCAAGGAAGACCAGGCCTCTGTGTCCGGCACTTCCGGCGGCGGGCTGGGCCAGGGCGGCGGCGCTTTCCGCCTGGAACTCCGGGGCAACAACATGCAGGATCTGATTCTTGCTTCTGAAAAGGTCCAGGATATGCTGAAGCAGGGGGACTATGGCATTACCGATGTGAGCTCCACCTATCAGGAAGGACTGCCGGAGCTCTCCATTGTTCCGGACAGGGAAAAGCTGAGATACTACGGCGTCACCGTGGGAAGCCTCTATGATACCCTGTCATCTGCCATCAGCGGCAGCGGCGGCGGCGTCCTTCCAAACGACGTGAAAAACAGCGGCAATGATACGGATATCAATGTATATTTCAGGGGCGGTGAATCCTATAAGAAATCGGATCTCGCAGTCATTCCCATTGAAACATCCAAAGGTCTGGTCCATATATCCGATGTGGCGCAGATTAAAGACGAAGAAGGGCCCATTACCATTAACCGCACCGACAAGCAGCGGTCCATCATCATCGGTGGAAATCCCGGCAGCCGTCCGCTGAGCCAGGTCATTGAAGAAGTGACCCATGACCTTGAGGGCGCCGGACTGCCTGAAACCGTGAGCTTCCGATTTTCCGGACAGGCGGACAGCATGAATGAAAGTTTCACCGAACTCCTGGCGGCCCTCCTCATGGGCATGGTGCTGGTGTACATGGTCCTGTCCGTGCTCTACGAATCGGCCAAGACTTCCTTCATCCGCATGTTTTCCCTGCCCTTCGGACTGATCGGCTCTCTCTTCTTTCTCTTCCTCATGAATGATTCTCTGAATATTTACTCCATGATCGGCATCATCGTCATGGACGGCGTGGTGGCCAAAAACGGCACACTCCTTCTGGACTACACGTTGACCCTCATGCATACCAGGGGCATGAATCCGAAGGACGCGGTGCTGGAAGCGGGCAGGACCAGACTTCGTCCTATCCTTATGACCACCTTTACCATGATCGTAGGCATGCTGCCTACGGCCTTGGCAGTGACGGCAGGCTCTGAAACAAGAAGCTCCATGGCCTGGGTGATCATCGGCGGTCTTCTAACCTCCACCATTTTCACGCTCCTTGTAATGCCCATGATTTTCCTTTTCTTCGAAAATCACTCGTTCCTTCATTTCCTGAAAAAAGAGGAAGGAAGAATCGGCGCTGCAGCCAGGAAGTAACAGACTCTGGACTTTACAGAATCTATATAGAATCTTTTCTATTTATATGGTACAATAAAAGAATCAGAATCAATGTGTTAGAAATCAGGTGAACCATGCATATTTTTATGACCAATGATGACGGCTTCGAGTCTCCCGGACTGATTGAAATGGCAAAAAAACTCTCCCGCCTGGGCCGGGTCACCGTCATTGCTCCCAATCGGGGAAGAAGCTCCTGTTCCTCCTCCCTGTCCCTCCAGACCTATCTGCGTATGTGGCACAAGGAAAGCTATGGAGAAAATATTTCCGTCCTTTCCTGCAACGGCACCACGGCAGACTGCTGCAAGCTGGCCCTGGAACACTGGCTCCGGAATGACATGCCGGATCTGGTGGTATCCGGCATCAACAACGGCTACAACAGCGGTACCGACTGCCTTTACAGCGGTACCGTAGCCGGCGCCCTGGAAGGGGCGGTCTTCGGCATTCCCTCCATCGCCCTTTCTGCAGAAACCATCAAGGACAAGGATTTTCTGGATAAAGCCTCCACCTTTGCCTTTGACATCGTAAAGAAATATTTCGTCCAGGAAAAATACAGAGGCACCTTAAGCCTCAATATCCCTAAAGAGGGAAAGGAACTGTCCCTGGAAAATCTGAAGGTGGTGAAGCTGGGCGTGCAGCGCTATGAAAATGCCATCCGCGAAATGAAAGACCCCTCAGGCCATCTGGGCTTCTGGCTTTCCGGGAAAATGCTTCCCGATGCAGCACCGGACACCGACGTTTTCTGGATTCATCGCGGCTATCCTACCCTGACGCCCCTGACCTGGAACATGACGGACCGGGATGCTTTGGAAAAAGTAAGAGCTTCCATCCAATAAAAAGCATTAAAAAACAGCCCTCGGGCTGTTTTTTGATGCTTTTTTTATTGGGGGAAAAAGGGATCTTACCTACCTCTGCAGCACCACTCGATGAGTGCAGGTGGGATTCTTTCCAGTGGGGCAGGGAAATCGCCGCCCAGAGGGAAGCGCCGGAATGCTTTTCATGCCATATGATACAGCAAGGTCATCCCGTAACGCTGACTTTATACTTATCGCCCGAAGGGCGATACCACCACCTTCAGCGCCGCAGGCGCTGTCGCCCCTGAGCGCTAGCGAACATAACCCTTCTATACAACCCGCGGCGTCAGCCGCGCCCCCCCCCTTTTTTTTACTTGCGGCGAAGCCGCCACC
>OGOL01000966.1_pt1 | contig 29868 bp, 22 predicted proteins | sample 1552641 | NCBI WGS metagenome assembly OGOL01 (sample SAMEA2580140, study PRJEB22360) | human gut metagenome | biome: human gut; feature: human-associated habitat; material: faeces | place: Denmark | collected 2008/2010 | reverse complement strand
GACGGCCGCGGCGGCAAACGCGGCTGGGTCGACCTCGGAACCCATCGCGGCATAGACGGCAACGGTGCGTTGGCCCGCAGCGCCGCTGGGCTCCATCAGCTCAACAAGCCGCGCGCATACAACAGCGGACTTTGCCGCCCGCACATCCAAATCAAGAGCATCGCGCCGAGCAATCACCGCCCGCCGCAACTCAGCCTTATCCATCCCGGCCTCATCTCCCAAACCTACCAAAAAGGGACAGGTTTATTTTGGCAGGTTTTATCTGGGCAAACGCGATATGGGCAGTAAAGTCACCGCAAATATGCCTGTGAACTGCGCCCTTTGTGGTTGTTTGGGCCTATGCGTTAATGCTATAACGCCGCGGCGATTGCTTCAGTCACAAACTTATTGAGTGACTCACCCTTCTTTGCCGCCGCCAGCGCTGCTTGCTTGTGGAGCTCGGAGCCCGTTCTTACGTTGAACGAGCCCTTAAAAGCTCGCTCGGGTTCCTTGCCCTTCTCGGCGCAAAACTCAAGGTAATCGTCGACGGCGTCGTGGAAGCATTGCTCCACTTCTTCAACCGTGGAGCCTTCAAATACGATTGCGTCCCTAATGCCGGTGACCATACCTGTGAGCACATGCTGTTCGGCATCGAACTCGACTGGGGCGAAATAACCCTTGTATGCCAAAACGTTACTCATGACTACCTCCGACATCTTGCAGAAATCGAACGATGTTTCGAATGGTCCCCGCTGTCAATTCGTCAGATGGATGTGGCGCGTGCATTACGAACATCCTGCCATCCGATGGCCTGTAGAAGCGAACGCGCGATCCGGATGTCTTGCCTTTGTTGTCCATTTCAAAGCCATATGAAGCCATGACTTTTAAAAAATCGGTATACCGATACGTCGAAGGGCAGCTAAGCAGTTGGGCGATGAGTTTATCGGTCCGTGTCATCCCGCCTCACATTCTGCAACTATATCCTAGTCGCAATTTAAGTCCGATGCAAGCACGCCTACTATAGAACATGTGTACGTATAGAACAAGTGTTCGAACCAACGCAAAGGCACCTGCCACTTCGTGGGGGTTTTGCTGAAGGGCGGGTGTCTGCGGCGGTTTGTCTCGATCTGTAACAGTAACTCGGCATAAATGGACCTAGCTGTTACAGATCGAGACAAAGAGCCGGCGACATTCAGAATTGTCTCAATCTGTAACATCTGGGACCGATATCTTCGTCTAGGTGTTACAGATTGAGACAAACTGGTGGGACGGGGCGGGCCGAAGTCGGGCCGCCCGTCCAGTCTGCGGCAAAAGAAAAAGGTAGATTTTTAGGCATGTCCCAAAAATCTACCTTTGTGCGTTAGCCCAGCAGGTCGATGACGTTAAAGCCGGCGTTGCTCTTGGCGATGACGTCTCGGCCGCCAAAGACACAGGTGGGCGAGACGGCCGCAATGCGCGTCACGTCGGCGCCGAGCGAGCGCAGCTCAGCGGGTGTGGCCGCGAGCATCTGGGCGCGGCGCTCCTCGCGGGCGTGCGGATCGAGCCCGGCCAGGTAGGTCGTGTTGCGGCGCTTGGTGAGCGCGTACGGCTTCACCGGCGCGTCCATGCCGCTCACGCAGCTCACGATAAAGCCCTCAAAGGCGGCCTCGTCGGGCTCAAAGCTGCCGAGCCATTCGCCTGCGCGCGCCACGCGCTCAATCGAGGGGTCCGCTGAGCTGTGGCGGTGGGTGTAGACCGCCCCCTGACGCTCGCCGGCCGCGCGGAATCCGCAGCCGTACGCACCGCCCTTCACGCGAATTTCGTTCCACAGGTAGTCGTAGGAGAGCGCATTGGCAGCCACAGCCCAGGCGCCCGTCACGTCGATGCCCAGGCGACGCGGGTCGCACGCGCGCGCCGCAAAGCAGATGTCGCTGGGGATAACGAAAGCCTCGTGACGGTCGCGCGGCTCCGGTACCACGAGCGTGCCGCTGCCAGCGCCGTCGCCAGCGCCAAGCCCCAGGTTGCCCGCGGCGTCCCAGTACGCGTCAAAGTCCTCGTCGCTGCCGGTAAAGCTCGCCATGCAGCCATCGGCCACAAAGATGCGGTCTGCCAGCTCGGCAAGCTTGGCGCGCAGGTCGTCCAGTCGCTCGTCAAAGTGCTCGAGCAGATCGCGCAGGAACAGGTAGAAGTCCACGCCCGAGAGCTGCTCGCGCACCACGGCCGAAGGCGAACTGTAGCTCATCGCGCGCCCGAGCCCCGCCGAGTGGCCGTTGTTGATAAAGCCCTGCTCAAGCCCAATGCGAATCTGCGTAAGCACGTCGCGCACGCGGTCGGCGTCGGCATCGAGCAACAGCGTGCTCGACCACACCTCGCGCGGCAGGCTCGCCAGCGCGTCGATCTTTTCGGACAGGGCGCCGGCGCTCACCAGCAGGTAAGGACGCACGCCGTCCACGTCGGGCTGCGTCATGACCTCGGTCGTAAAGCTCAAAAAGCCCAGCTTGCCGGCGAGCAGGTTGTCGAGTTCCTCGGCCGAATGCTCGCGCGTGGGCAGCTGCTTGAGCAGACGGCAGAGCAGCGTCACGTAGGGCAGGTCCTCAAATGCGATGCAGCTCAGGTCGAAGTATTGCATGGCGTAGGCCAGACGGTTGGTGGGGATGCCGTGGCGCAGGCAGGGGATGGGCGCGGTCGTGTCCACGACCAGCGGCGGCTCGGGGCGCGCCTCGCCAATGTCGGATACGCGGAGGCGCGGCAGCGTGGCCTTGTCCTCGGGCGTGTCCTCGGCCTCCTGCGCGGCACGCAGTACGGCCGTGCGCTCGACCACGTCGGCCAGCTCGGCATCGGTCATGGCGTCGCGCTTGGCAGCCAGTTCGGCGGCTTCGGCACCCTCCGAACCCTCGGCAGCATCTACCGGAACCAGCTCGACCAGCGCCATGTGGTCGTTCTCCAGTACGAGCTCGCGCAGCAGGTCCTCAAAATAGCTGCCGTCCAGCTCGCCGCGCAGCTCCTCGTACACCGGGCCGTACTTGAGCGCCAGCGTCGCAGCGTCGTCATCGTAGAGCCACGTGCTCAGCGCATCGCACGCAATGGCCACGCCGTCGGCGATACCGTAGTCGCGCTGGCGCAGGTCGTATTCGTTGCTGCTGATGATGGCTTCCAGGCGCTCGCGCGGAACGCCGTGCTCACACAGGTCGCGGCAGGCGTCCTGGAACACGCGGCGCAGCTCGCGCGCCACGCCGGGCTGCGCGTTTTGCAGCATGATGAGCTCGTAGGGCTGCAGGCTTTCGGCCGCGGTGTAGCTCACCACGTTGCCGCCCAGGCCGGCGGCCAGAATGGCCTTCTTAACCGGTGCTTCGTTGGAGCCCAGCAGTGCCTCGAACAGGATATCCGCCGCGATCGTGCGCTTGCGGTCGAGCGCGCTGCCCAGCACCAGGCCCAGGCCCACCAGGGCGTTCTCGGGCGTGGTGGCCATCTCGACGCGCTTATACTCGCAGGTTACAGGCGCCTGCACGTTCAGCGGATTGGGCGCCAGCGCGGACGGATTCTCGCCGGCGGACCTACACCCAACGACGCCGTCCATGCTGCGGCTCGCAGCACTCGACTGCGACAGATAGCGCTCGTCCAAAAATGCCAGCGCGCGGTCTACATCTAGGTCGCCGTAGAGCGTTATATAAGAGTTGGAAGGATTGTAGTGGCGCGCGTGCGTATCCAGGAACTGCTCGTAGGTGAGCGCGGGAATCGCGCGCGGGTCACCGCCGCTCTCATGCGCATAGGCGGTGTCGGGATAGAGCGCGGCGTTAACAGCATCGTCCAGCACGCTCATGGGGTCGGACAGTGCGCCCTTCATCTCATTGAACACCACGCCGTTATAGCGCAGCGTGCCCTCGCGCAGGCTCGCGGAGCTGCCGTCGCTCTCGCCCTCGACGCCCTCCGGCAGGTCCAGCTCGTAGTGCCAGCCCTCCTGCTCAAAAATGGTGGGCTTGGTATAGATGGCCGGGTTGAACACCGCGTCCAGGTACACGTCCATCAGGTTGTACAGATCCTGCTCGTTGGTGGTGGCAACGGGGTAGATGGTCTTGTCGGGGTAGGTCATGGCGTTGAGGAACGTCTGCATGGAGCTCTTGATCAGATCGACGAATGGCTCCTTGACGGGAAACTTGGCCGATCCGCACAGCACCGAGTGCTCAAGAATATGGAACACGCCGGTGGAATCGGCCGGCGGCGTCTTAAAGCCAATGGCAAAGGCCTTGTTTTCGTCGTCGCATGCCAGGTACAGCAGGCGAGCGCCCGATGCGGTGTGGCGCAGCACGTAGGCGTCCGAGTCGAGCTCGGGCACGGTCTCGCAGCGCTCGACGGCAAAGCCATGGCGGGTGGTGCCAGGCACCAGGAGCGCGGCGGCATCCGCGCGCGGGTCGGTTGAGGTGGTGGGCATATGCAGTCTCCTTTGACGCCCCAGCGGGGGCGAATCGAGTCGAATCCTCGAGAGTATACCCATATGGGGCCGCGGCTCTGCGGCGAACTGAAGACGATGCCAGCGGATTGGGCATAGGCCCCGCGTGTCCCGCCAAATGAGCGTGGATTTTCGGACGAAATAATCCGTCGCAGGCCCAAATGCCGTCCAATTATCCACTCCCGCACACCTTTCGTCTCCAACCGTGAGATGAGAGATAGACGAGAGACGTATACGAAAGATGGCTGTACAGCAAAGAGCCAAACAATTAATAGTGCTGTTTGGTTGGCGATTGTTTTTTCAGTAAAAACACTTACGAATAAAGCAAGTTGCAAACAGCTGCCCCCCTTATTTCGTACTCATTTTAAGGCGAGAAATTGCCGCCATATGATCGGACGAGTTTCAACGATTGCGATTTAGTATTTGGCGCGGATGCGGTCGATTTCGATGAAACGCTAGTTGACCACGCGGTAGATTGCACTTTCTCCCAGACGCCCCGGCAATGCGCAATAAGCCAGATAACAAAGCGATTGCCGGTGCGTCTATCCATGGGGAATTCCGGGAAAGCTTCTGCGGACAGTCAAAAGATTCGTCGGCCCCAAGCGGATTAAAGGTATTTGCATAAGACGTCATTTAACTAGGGACGATGCATATTGAATCGTTCAATGAACTTGCACGCTGTGTCCAACAATGCCGAGTGTTGTTTTAAGGGGCTTGATGAAAGAACAGAATCAAAATAATACTTGCATAGTTAGTTATATAAAGTATTATAACGTTATGGGATGAATGAAGGGTTCATCTAAGTGAGTTAGGAGTAAGGGATGTTCAATTTCGATGAGCCTCGTTACGAGAAGGTTGTGAGCGATGCCCTCGCTCTCCGTCCTCAGATTGAGGCTGCCGTGGACAAGGTCTGCGAGCAGGGCTATTCCAACATCTTCTTCATCGGCTGCGGCGGCACCTGGGCCCACACGCTCCCGATGAAGTACTGGGTCGAGACCACCACGGCCGACGTCGACGTCCACTGCGAGATCGCCGCCGAGTTCCTCGCATGCCCGCCCAAGGCCTTCAACAAGGACTCGGTCTGCGTCTTCTCCACCCGCACCGGCACCACCCCCGAGATCATCGAGGCCGCCAAGTTCTGCCAGGAGCAGGGCGCCCGCACGTTGATGTATGTCTCCAACGACAACACCCCGGCCACCGAGTACGCCGATTACAAGTTCTTCAGCTTCGCCGAGGACGACGTCCTGTGCGAGGCCATCTACACCTACCAGATCACGCTGGTCGCCCGCTTCCTCAAGAACGCCGGCGCCTTCCCCAAGTACGACACCTTCATGGAGGAGTTCGGCAACATCGCCCCGTACCTCATCAAGGCCAAGGACGCCCAGGACGAGCGCTGCGCCGCCATGGCCGAGGACTTCAAGGACACCGACTACCACATGGTGATCGGCTCCGGCATGCTCTGGGGCGAGGCCTACGACTACGCCATGTGCATCCTCGAGGAGATGCAGTGGATCAAGACCAAGTCCATCCACGCCGCCGAGTTCTTCCACGGCACCATCGAGCTGTGCGAGGAGGGCACGAGCCTCATCATGCTCTACGGCGAGGACGACACCCGCAAGCTCATGGACCGCGTGGACAACTTCACCCACATGCTCGCCGACGAGAAGGGCGTCCATGTCCGCGTGAACAAGTTCGACACCGCCGAGGTCGAGCTGCCGTTCAGCGACCCCGAGTTCCGCAAGATCGTCTCCCCGATGGTCACCTACACCATCACCGAGCGCCTGAGCTGCCATCTCGAGCACGTCCGCAACCACCCGCTCACCACGCGTCGCTACTATCACCAGATGAACTACTAAAGCAGCTTTCAACGGCCGTTATTTGGCTCGGAAATAATTCGTTATGTTGCGTTCGTAAAACAATGCAAACAAATGTCGTAGTCTCGTTCTAGGGAGCCATGCCGGAGCTGGCCGCTTGAGGTCGTATTTGCTTGGACTCGACCATGCGGCTCGTTGGCATTTCACGGTAGCGACTTCAAGGAGAAGAGGGGCATTTTTGCCAAATGCCCCTCTTGTTTGCGCCACAAGTGGCATTCGACACCTTCATATGAAGTGTTTGATATTGTAGACGGTTCAAAAATAAGATTGAACCGTCTATTTCTTTCAAAATAATACGTAATAGGTTATCTTATAACGTATAGAAGTTTCATAGAATGTTGTACGGAGAACGTTATGATTAACCCAACTAGTGCTGTGCCGCTATATGTACAAGTTGCTGATGATTTGCGTCGCCGTATTGAGATGGGCGAGTTTTCCGAAAGTGGCGTGTTGCCTAGCGAAAATGGTTTTTGCGAAGAATACGAGGTTAGCCGTGCGACGATACGGAAGGCAATTCAAACTCTTGTGGATGACGACGTGCTTGATACGCGTCATGGCAAGGGCACATTTATCCGGCAGCCTAAAATCGTCTCGAGCTTGAGCACGTTTAAGGGTTTCACTTATTTTTGCCATGAAAATAATATCGAAACCTCGTCTCGTGTTCTCGCTCTTCAGGAGGTCGAGCCGCCCGTTGCCGTCCGTCGTCATTTGCGAATGGAAGAGAATGAATCTGCGGTTTACCTCAAACGCGTGAGGTCAATTAACCACATAAATGCAATGATTGAACATATTTATCTTCCAGTAAAGAACTTCGGGTTTTTACTGGGTGTCGATATGGAGAACGCATCACTTTATGAAACGATTGAGAGAGAGACGGGGCTGCGACTAGAGGATAATTGTTTCCCGTCTATTGTGCTTGAAGCAGGGCTTGCTACGGATGAGGAGAAGCGCATCCTTAATATCGCAGGAGAAGCTGCGATGTTTATATTGAGTGAGACCGTTTATATGAGCACTGGTAAGCCAGTGCACTTTACTAAGCAGGTGATGTTGGGTGATTATTTCAAATACTTCTTTTCGATTAAGGCTAATCAACTCGGCATCAACTGGCAGGGACTTGAAGCCGTTGAGTGCAGAAAGCAATAGGTTGAATAATGGTTAAAGTGGAGAGCGCTGTTCCATTGTATAAGCAGATCGTTCACGATCTTGTGAGTCGAATAGAAAGTGGCGTATATAGCGAAGGGGATAAGCTTCCTACTGAGACGGAGCTTATGGAGGAATATGGCGTTAGTCGTATTACCGTTCGATCGGCAATCAAGGAACTAGAGGATGCCGATATCGTTGAGCGCACGCGAGGGAAAGGGACTTTTGTTACCACGACACGCAATGCCTATGCAGCCGATGACCAGGAAAGCTTCACCCATTCCTGCATTCAAGAAAACAAAAAGCCTTCTACCGTAGTGCTCGAAGTAGCTTGGATTTATCCTACGCTGCGCGACGTGCGTTTTCTTCAGGTCCAGGAGGACGAGAATATTCTTCAGACTAGACGTTTGCGCTTAGTTGATGGCGTGCCAACGATGTTGGAAACCAATAGCTACACTCCTTCTCTTGCCTTTTTGGAACATGAAGATTTATCGGGGTCTCTACTTGAGGTGCTGGGAAGACGCCATATCGAACTTGGCAATAACGAGCGAACGTTGCAGGTGTGCTTTGCAAGTGCTTACGAGGCAGAACATTTGAATGTAAAGCCGGGATCTGCCCTTTTATTATTTGTAGATAAGCGTTGCAGCGCGCAGGGAGTGCCATTGTTTATTTCGCGGCAGGTGTACTGCACTGAGCGCTTAAAGTTTTATCTCTAGCGAAAGCCAAACCCCGGATCTTTCTTAACCGAATAACAAGAGATTGAAAACGCCCCGACAAAGGGGCGTTTTTTTGCCGTTTACGGGCGAATTATTACCGCTTAGGAAGCTTGATTGATCTGTCTTGACAAAGCAAAAGTTTCGAGGATACTGTAGATAACAATACAAAATATAACGTTCTATTAACAGATGATTGACTGAGATTGGGAGATAAATGAGGAAGTTGCTCTTGGCCAGCCATGGGCCACTTGCTAGAGCGATGCGTGAAACGCTCCAGCTATTTTGCGGTGAAGATCCTCGCGTTAAGGTGCTATGCGCATATGTCGATGAGGACACGATGGATGTAAACGAGTTGATAGATTTTTGGGACCGTTCTCGCGACCCAGCAGACCAGTGGATTGTCATCACTGATGTCTATGGTGGGTCAGTGAATAACGCTTTTATGGAAAGGTTGGGTGACGATTCTCTAAGGCTCATTGCCGGTATGTCGCTACCACTAGTGCTCGAAGTGTTTTCGAAATTGAGCACACTTGATGACGCCGAGCTCGCTACATTGGTTTCAAGTGTCCGCCAAAAGGGCACATGCCTATGTTCGCTGCCAAATTCGGTAGAAGAAGACGAGGATTTTTGAGAAAGGAACAAAGATGATTAAGCTGCTGAGAGTTGACCATCGCTTGCTTCATGGTCAGGTTGCCATGACTTGGACGCAAGAGCTTGACACCAATTGCATTTTGATTGCCTGCGATGCGGTTGTGAAAGATGACGTGCGCAAGACGACGCTTAAGCTGGCACGTCCGGCAGGCGTCAAATTGGTTATCAAATCGGTCGATGATTCTATCGAGGCTCTTAGGAGCGGTGTGACCGATAAGTACCGTTTGTTCATTGTCGTTGAAAGCATCGAAGATGCTTACCGCTTGGCGAAGGGCTACAGCGAAATCAAGCATATCAACATTGGAGGAACGAAGCCGCGTGAGGGTGCAGATGTACGCCTATCTTCAACGGTTTTCGCTACCGATCGCGATGTGGAGCTTCTACATGAGCTCAGTGATGCCGGAATCGAGGTGGAGATCAGGCAGGTACCTAGAGACGAGAAGATTTTGATTTAAGCACATACAATAGAAAGGGGATCTCTCATGTTGACTCAAGCGATCCTTATCGGCCTCGTCGCAATGTGCGTGACATTTGAGTGGGCACTTGGCACTTGCCTTGCTTCTCGCCCGATTGTCACGGGCGTCCTCATCGGTCTTGTGATGGGTGATTTGCAGACGGGCATTATTGTCGGCGCCACGCTTGAAATGGTGTTCATTGGATCGGTTACCATCGGGGCGGCCGTTCCGCCTGACGTTATCACCGGTGGTATTTTGGGCACTGCCTTTGCAATTTCGACGGGTCAAGGCGCTGAAGTTGCGCTGACGCTCGCTTTCCCGATTGCGTCGCTTTATCTCATCATCGATAACGCGCTTACGCTGATCGTGATGCCGTTTTTCGTCCATAAAGCGGACGACTGTGTGGCAAAGGGCGACCTCAAAGGTATGGAGCGGATGCATCTGCTTGGTGGATTCATCGTCAAATCGCTTCCTCGCTTTTTCGTGTGCTCCCTTGCTTTCTATCTCGGAACGCCGGTTATGAACGCGGTGCTTAACGCAATTCCCGAGTTTGTAAGTAACGGCCTGGTTATTGCGGGTGGATTCATCCCTGCGCTCGGCATTGCACTGCTCGCTTCAATGATTGTCAACAAGCAGACTGCTATTTTCTTCGTGCTCGGGTTTGCGCTCTGTGCCTACATGAGCATTCCAATCCTTGGTATTGCCATCATTGGGCTTTGCCTCGCAGTAATCCTCGTGGTGGTCCAGCCAAACTTCATTGCTCAGACGCCACAGCTTAGTTCGGAAGGGAGCTTCGACGATGACGACTTCTAATGACACCAGTTCCAACAAGATTACAAAGCGTGATCTAAAATCGGTATTTTTCCGTTCGCTTACGATGGAGTACTCCTGGAACTACGAGCGCCAGCAGCACATGGGATACTGCTTCTCTATGCTTCCCATCATTCGTCGCGTGTATAAGAATAAGGATGACCAGGCTGCTGCTGCTAAGCGTCACATGGAGTTCTTCAACACCACTCCTTATGTCTCAACATTAATTCTGGGCATTTCGGCAGCGATGGAAGAGGCAAACGCTAACGAAGAGGATTTTGACGAATCCTCCATCAACAGCGTAAAGGCCGCTCTTATGAGCCCGCTGGCCGGCATCGGTGACTCTCTGTTCTGGGGAACGTTGCGTGTCATCGCCACTGGCTTGGGTGTGTCGCTTGCTATGCAGGGTAACATTCTCGGCCCGCTTCTCTTCCTTGTCGTATTCAATGTTCCGCATTATCTGATTCGTTGGTTCTGCCTTAAATGGGGCTATGGATTCGGAACCAGTTTCTTGAGCAAGATCGAGAAATCTGGTCTTATGCCAAAGCTCACTATGGGGGCTGCAATTCTCGGCCTTATGGTTATCGGCGCTATGGTGCCCAACCTTGTATCGGTCAGCGTGGCTGGTTCTCTCGGTACCGGCGACAGTGCGCAGACTATCCAAAGCATCATCGACGGTATCATGCCGAGCCTGCTGCCGCTGCTTGTGACACTTGGAGTTTACGAACTCGTCCAGCACAAGGTCAAGATTGCTTGGATTCTCGTTATTCTCATGGCGGTTGGTATCGTTGGCTCCTTCTTCGGAGTGTTTGCAATCTAAATGGTTGATTTCGCCGTCTGGCCCAATTGAATTAGAAAGGTATATCTCATGGTTTCATTTGATGAACAGGCAATTCTCGATAACGGTGCTTATATCTACAATCAACGTGCCGAAATTGAACGCATTGCTGACGAAATTTGCGAAAAGGGTTTCGATTCGATTTTCTTCACCTCGTCAGGTGGCTCGCTTGCGATGATGCAGCCGTTTGACTATATGGTTTCTGTTATGTCCGATATTCCCGTCCAGTCCCAAGTTTCGGCAGATTTCCTCACGGTTGGCAATCGGCGCATCGGTAAGGGGACCTTGGCGTTCATGGCGTCCAAGTCGGGCGACACCAAAGAGACGGTCGCGGCGGCAAAGGCGGCAAAAGACGCAGGCTGCACCATTGTCTCTACGCTTGGCGTGGACGGTTCACCGCTTGGTGAACTTTCCGATTATGGAGTGATCTATAAGCAGGGCCGTCCTATGGAGCTCGTGCTGTACCTTCTGATTGGAAAGATTCTCAAGAACAGGGGCTTTTTCGATGACTACGATCGCTTTGCTGATGAGCTTGTGAATCTCCCCGCTGCTCTCGTTTCCGTCGGCAAGAACGCTGACGAGATGGCTCGCGCATATGCTCTGAAGCACAAGGACGATCCGTATCAGATTTGGATTGGTTCTGGCAATCTGTGGGGCCCCACGTATTCGTTTGCCATGTGTGTGCTCGAGGAGTCCCAATGGCTGCGCACCAAATCCGTTACATCGCCTGAGTTCTTCCATGGCACTATCGAACTTGTTGAGCCGGGCGTTTGCGTCGCGCTCGCAATGACGGAGGCGCAGACTAGGCCTCTTGATGAGCGCGTTGCACGCTTCTGTAAGCAATATGCGGATGATTTCACCGTATTCGATACACATGATTATGAGTTGCCGGGTATCAGTGATGAATTCCGCTGGATGCTTTCTCCGGTGGTGCTCAATGCCATTCTCTCGCGTGTGAGCAAGAATTTCGAGCAAATTCGTGACCATTCGCTCGACATCCGCCGTTATTACCGCAAGGTCGAGTACTAATAAAGACCGTATGTGATGGGAGGCGTTGAGGTGAAAATCGCAGCAATTGGTGACAACGTTATTGATCGCTATCTCAACAAAGACGTTATGTATCCTGGTGGCAATGCCGTAAACGTCGCTGCCCATGCAAGCATGCTTGGCGCACAGGCAGCGTATATTGGGGAGATCGGCAACGACCTGGGAGGGCGAATAATCACCGATGCCCTTTCTTCGCTGAACGTTGACCTTTCGCAATCATCTATGCCTGAAAAAGCGACAACCAAGACTTGCGATGTAAATGTTTACAACGGTGAACGTGTCGAAGTTGGTTACGATACGGGGGCTTGCTGGGCGCACAAAACCCATATCACCGATTCTGATGTCAAGTTTCTTCAGGGATTCGATGCGGTTTTTACCAGCGTCAATGCAAAGCTGCAGGATGATGTGCACCTAGTTCAAGATCTTCCCGCTGTGGTGGTTTACGACTTTTCCGTTAAAGATAAGTATCGAACCGACGCATATTTCGATCTTGTTTGCCCTGCTACAACCCTTGGTCTGTTTTCCTGTTCCGGCGAGAGCGATCAACAGATTCAAGTTCTATTGAAGAGGGCCATAGAGCATGGTTGTCGCTACACGATTGCTACACGGGGATCTGCAGGGCCTGTGTTCTTTGACGGTTCCCGATGGTACCAGGGAAATATAAGACCCGTAGATGCGCTTGACACCATGGGCGCGGGAGATTCGTATATCACTGCGTTTGTTGTGAGCTGTCTCTCGCGTGGCTGGAGTAAAAAGCAACCGCTCGATGCGGAGATCATTCGGGATGCAATGGAATTCGCTGCTGACTATTCAGCTAAGAATTGCCTTAAACCCGGCGGCTTTGGATTCGAGCATAAACTCGCCGAGATGAAAGGCGGCCAAGCTTCCATTTCCTAGAAAGGTATTTTTTTAGGTCATTAAGTATTAATACGTAGTGAAATGACAAGTTGTCAATTGAAACGAATTTCACTCTATTAAACGAAGGGATATTAGATATGTTCAATTTCGATGAGCCTCGTTACGAGAAGGTTGTGAGCGATGCCCTCGCTCTCCGTCCTCAGATTGAGGCTGCCGTGGACAAGGTCTGCGAGCAGGGCTATTCCAACATCTTCTTCATCGGCTGCGGCGGCACCTGGGCCCACACGCTCCCGATGAAGTACTGGGTCGAGACCACCACGGCCGACGTCGACGTCCACTGCGAGATCGCCGCCGAGTTCCTCGCATGCCCGCCCAAGGCCTTCAACAAGGACTCGGTCTGCGTCTTCTCCACCCGCACCGGCACCACCCCCGAGATCATCGAGGCCGCCAAGTTCTGCCAGGAGCAGGGCGCCCGCACGTTGATGTATGTCTCCAACGACAACACCCCGGCCACCGAGTACGCCGATTACAAGTTCTTCAGCTTCGCCGAGGACGACGTCCTGTGCGAGGCCATCTACACCTACCAGATCACGCTGGTCGCCCGCTTCCTCAAGAACGCCGGCGCCTTCCCCAAGTACGACACCTTCATGGAGGAGTTCGGCAACATCGCCCCGTACCTCATCAAGGCCAAGGACGCCCAGGACGAGCGCTGCGCCGCCATGGCCGAGGACTTCAAGGACACCGACTACCACATGGTGATCGGCTCCGGCATGCTCTGGGGCGAGGCCTACGACTACGCCATGTGCATCCTCGAGGAGATGCAGTGGATCAAGACCAAGTCCATCCACGCCGCCGAGTTCTTCCACGGCACCATCGAGCTGTGCGAGGAGGGCACGAGCCTCATCATGCTCTACGGCGAGGACGACACCCGCAAGCTCATGGACCGCGTGGACAACTTCACCCACATGCTCGCCGACGAGAAGGGCGTCCATGTCCGCGTGAACAAGTTCGACACCGCCGAGGTCGAGCTGCCGTTCAGCGACCCCGAGTTCCGCAAGATCGTCTCCCCGATGGTCACCTACACCATCACCGAGCGCCTGAGCTGCCATCTCGAGCACGTCCGCAACCACCCGCTCACCACGCGTCGCTACTATCACCAGATGAACTACTAATCCTCTCAAATTGCTGCTGTTGCCTGCAGGCGAGCTGTTCTGAACGTCTCGCCTGCAGGCTTATTTCTGGGGTTAATCAGAATAGTTGCCCAGTACCTCCTAGTTGCGCTGGTCGCATTATGGCGTCTATGGACGAGCAAGCATTTGGCATTACGATGCTTGGTCGTCCGCTGTTTACGAGCCTGTTTGTCGGCTTGATCCTTGGCGATGTCCAGCAGGGAGTTATCGTCGGCGCTGCTTTGGAGTCCATGTTCATGGGCGCCATCATGGTCGGCGCGGCGGTTCCTCCCGAGGTCTATGCCTCCGGCGTGCTTGGCTGCGCGTTTGCCGTCATTACGGGTACGGGCACGGCAACTGCCGTCGCGCTCGCCCTTCCCGTCTCCGTCTTCCTTCAGGTGTGGCGCAACTTCTGCTACGCCGTTCCGGGTGCCTTTGCCTGCAAGAAGATCGAGACCGCTCTGGCAAATCGCGATCTTGCTAAGGCAAATCTGTACCATCTGACCATCGTGCCGCTGTCGATTGGCATTCCGTCTGCACTGCTGGTGTTTTGCTCGCTGTTCTTTGGTGCCGACCTCATCAACAATGCGCTCAACGCGATTCCGCAGTTTGTGATGGACGGCCTCAACGTTGCGTCCGGCGTCATGGTCTGCATCGGCTTCGCTCTTCTTATTAGGACCATGGGCGACAACAAGCTGCTTCCTTGGCTGTTTATCGGCTTCATTATGGTCATCTACCTCAAGATGGACGTGGTCGGCGTCGCCGCAGCTGCCATTTGCGTCGCGCTGCTCCTGGCCTTCCGCGAGGGCTCGTCCGGTCCGCAGGCGGTTGCTGCAGATGAAGAGGAGGACTTCTAATGGCTACCCAGAACACCGACCTCAAGGAGGCCAAGAAGGACGCGATTATGACTCCCGATATGTATCGGAGCATGTTCCTTCGCCAGTTTACGAGCCAGTGCTCGCAGTCGTACGACAAGATGATGGCAATGGGCTTCATGTACACCATTCAGAAGCCCCTGCGAAAGATCTATCCCAACGACGACGATTACTATGCGGCGCTCGATCGCCATACTGAGTTCTTTAACATCACGCCTCATGTGCTTCCGTTTGTAGCCGGCCTAACGGTTTCGATGGAGGAGCAGGCGGCTGCCGATAAGAACTTCGACACGTCCTCGATTAACGCCATGAAGGTCGGCCTCATGGGACCGCTTTCCGGCATTGGCGATTCGTTCTACTGGGGTACGTTCCGCGTGGTCGCCGCCGGTATTGGTATTGGCATCGCGTCGACGGGCAACCCGCTCGGCCCCATCGTGTATGCGCTCATCTACTCGGTGATTAACCTTGCAACGCGTATCGTCGCCGCCCATCTGGGATACGACCTGGGAACCAAGTTCCTGCAGCAGTCCGAAGAGAACAACCTTATGTCTCGCATGACGCATGCTGCCGGTGTCCTCGGAATGACCGTCATTGGCGCGATGATTGCGGCACAGGTCTCGCTGTCCACTGCTTTGACCTTTGACGTGGGTGGTTCGGAGATTGTCCTGCAGGATCTGTTCGATTCGATCTTCCCCGGTCTGCTGCCCTTGCTGGCAACCTTTGCCTGCGTCGCCCTGTACAAAAAGGGCGTCAAGACCATTTGGATTATTATTGGCATCTTCGCGATCTGCATCATCGGAACGGGCTTGGGAGTGTTCGCGGCGGCGTAAAGTTGACTGCTATGCTCGCGCGTTGGATAACTAACTGACCGTTTGAAAACGGGGCTCGGCGTAAGGCCGGCCCCGTTTTTTATTTGAGGGATTTTCTGGCTGTCCAATAATCCACGCTCGTCCATCACTCACGTATCTCTCATCTCTCATTCGTCACTAATACGAGAGATAACAGAAAGACGAGAGATAAATATGAGAGATAACTGAGCAGCAAAGAGACAAGCAATCATGGTATTGTCTCAATACTGATTGTTCTACCAGCAAAAACATGTTTAAATGAAACAGACGGCAGACATCTTATCTTTCATCTCTCACTTATCTCTAATATGAGAGATAGCAGTAAGATGAGAGATAATTACGAGAGATAACTGAGAGACGAAGGAAATCTATTCGCGGCATTCTCCGCCGGGCCGAGTGAAAGGACATGCAGATGAACGAAAACGAGCTGACCGGTCTGCTCGAGTCTTTAAGGCGCATGGGCTCGGACGATCTTAACGTCGAGGTCAAGGAGAGCGCCACGACGCTTTCCCGCGACGTATGGGAAACGGTTAGCGCATTCGCGAATACCGCTGGCGGAATTATCGTGCTCGGCGTGAGCGAGCGCGCGGGTTTTGTCCCAGTTGCAAACTTTGAGACCGAGAAGGTGCTCAACCAATTCGTAGCGGGCATGGGTGATGCCGGCGGTCGCGGAAAACTGGCCAATCCGCCCAAATACACCATTGAACGCGTGGAGCTCCAGGGCGCCGTGGTTCTGGTCATCACGATTGAGGAGCTCGACCCGTCGAGCAAGCCCTGCTATGTAATAGAGCGCGGTGCTCAAGGCGGCAGCTACAAACGCATCGATGACAAAGATGTTCCGCTCTCGTCGACCGAGGTTTTGGCACTGTCGTCATACGAACGGACGAGTCCTAGCGATCGCGATGCGGTGCCCGGCACGAGTGTGGGCGATCTCGACGAGTCGCTGGTCGACCGCACGATAGAGCGTGCTTTCTCGCTGACACCTCGTGCAATGCGCGGCGCGCCGGACAAGAAAACGAAGCTGGAGCGCCTGAATTTCCTCGACTCCCAGGGCAATGTTACTAAGGCCGGGCTCCTGGCCGCGGGTGCCTATCCCCAACAGTTCTATCCCAAGCTCTTTATCGATGTGGCGGTCTATGCCGGAACGCAGAAGGGCGCGGCGGGGCCGTTGAGGTTCATGGACCGTACGATCTGCGAGGGAACATTGGGCGAAATGATCTCGGATGCCGTCGCGGCAATCGCCAAGAATTTGCGGCGAACCTCGACGATCCAAGGCGTCTCGCGTGTCGACTCGCTGGAGATTCCCGAGGAGGTCCTGCGCGAGGCAATCGCCAACGCCGTAATCCATCGAGAATACGGGGATCGGTTCTGCGGACAATCGATTGCCGTCGACGTCTTTGACGATCGTGTCGAGGTGACGAATCCTGGCGGCCTTTACGGGGGAAAGACTCGCGAGAACTTGTTTGACGGCAGCTCCCGATGCCGTAACGCGACGCTCGTGAAACTCATGTCGATTGTCCCGCTGCCGGATGGCGCAGGTTCGCCGGCTGAGGGCAATGGCTCGGGCATCCCGATGATGATCGATGCCATGCGCGCGCATGGTCTGGCCGAGCCCCTGTTCTGCCCGGGGTTCGATCGGTTCAAGGTCGTACTTTACCGTTCAAAGATCGAGCCGGTCGATCATGGCGGGGGCTTGATTATGACGGCACTCAAGCGCTACGGCGAATTGGGGACGCGCGAACTGGCGGAGCGCACGGGACTCACGGTTTCCCAGGTTAGGGCACGCGTCAATGCGCTCATTGAGCAGGGTGAGCTTGAGCCGACGGCGCCGTCGACAAGCCGCAACCGCAAATATAGACTGTCAGAGCGCGTGGAATAAATGCGTTAGTGGACGAGGCGACCCAATAATCGACCCTCGATTGGCGCCCACTAAGGTAAAGCGGTTGTTGCCCAGTCGACGGTGATGCTAAAGACTCGGCTTACGCCGGCATGGCCCCGAACCCGTCCATCAAGAACAGCCTAAGAACCAGCTTGATGACATATCCCGGTTTGATTTCTGCCGTGCCAAAGACGCTGCGCTCGGCGAGCTCGCTGCAGTATGCGTAGATGTCGCGGATAAGGTCCGCGCCCGAAAGCGTAAACATGTAGCCTGCGTCCGAAAGCGCATTGGGCGCGGCGGGCAACTTGGCCATGTGGCAGAACGTTTGCAGGTCGGGCGCCATGGCGTTCTGGTAGTCAAGGTGGCTGCCGTCTTCTTGCGCGGCGAATTCCAGCTGGCGTACTCGATCAAGCGCCGCTGCCAGCACAAAGCTCGGTGTGGGAGCATTGACGTCCTCCGTGCTCGCCACAAGCCTGCCCGCCGCCTGCGTGACAAGCCAAGCGACCTCGCGCTGGCAACGCACGGCCTTGCGCGTAACCGGCTTGATGGACGAAGAAGAAACGCTCCCCTTAGGCGGATTCGAAGCAGCCATAAGACCCTCCCATGAACGACCCGGTCCAACAAGCCCGGATGAAACACGTGCTACATCAGTATACAGGGGAGTGGGGTAGCGGGGTACAAGCGCGCCAGCGGCAAACCGAGAGCATCAACAATGTGCCTCCGCTCTATTTGGACGATGGTACGTGGGTCATTAAGTACTCGGTTCAAGCGCCGGGTACCGTTGGTTTTCGAGACCAGAATTACAACCGTAAAATGCTCAACTGCATGGAATGTGGCGTTCCAGTCGGAGTCATATTTGCAACTGAGGTGGGCTATAAAGTGCTCGGCCTTGCGTTTGTTGAGCGGTTCGAGCCCGAAAACGGATGGTTTGTTCTACACGGTCCTGTTCATAAAGGCGGACCGGACCCTCGTTTTGCGCCCGACATGAGTTATCTGAAGCACATACCCGTCGATATTGAGTTTGCCGGACAGGGTGCGACCGACGATGAAATTTGGCTTTGGCGGTCTTTTACGATCGTGCTGTTTGATCGGATCGCGTGGCAATGCAATCTCACACGCACTTGCTGGTGCATGCTCTTCCTGGTTTGAATAACGGGAAGGGAGTGAGCGTGAGCTGGCGAGGAGATGTCGTGATGGGGAAGTACGGAAAGCTGCCGCGTGCCCTTATCGACAACAATATGTTTTCGGGCGTAGAAGTTGATTGCGGGTCGTTTGCTGTCGCCTGTCCTTGCTGCGGCTCGCAAATACCGTGTCTCGACATTCGGTTCATCGATGCACGTGACAGGTTCAGCGACGAAGTGAGGAAACGTACGGGCGTTCATATGCCGGTGTATCCGGAGAAATGCCCTGTTTGTGGCCTCGATATCGTGTACGACGCCGGCGACGAGGGATAGGTGATGCGGAGGAGCTGGCTGTGAAGTCATCTCCGTCTCTACAAATAAACCCTCTCACCGAGTTGCCTGTGGAACTCGGCGGTATGGTCGCGTGCCCAGGTAAAGAGCGCCTGGTCAAAGTCGGTGCGCGTGGCCGGGATGCCGAAGACGCCGGCAACTTCGACGCGCACAAACTCCAGTGCCGGCAGCTTGTTGATGGCAGTGAGGGCAAACGGGGACGAGGACTCTTCGAACAGATAGCGGCTGCCTTGCAGCGCGTCGCAACTGGTGCACGTGTTGCCGAGCGACGGGGCTTTGGAGGCTCGCGCGCCTACGGGCTTGTAGCCGCAGCGCTTATGAAGGTAGTCGCGGATCTCGCCCGGCACGCAGCCAAGAGTGGGCACGATGGCGAGTGCGTTGGCGCTGGCCGTGTCGATGGCAATGTGCCCGGCTTCGTTAGGCGCGTGCGCGATGGCGATGCTCTCGTCGTTATCGGTTCGATAGGGAATGCCGAAGGCCGCGACCGAGGTCTCTTTGTGACACTTCCAGCACTCGCGCTTGCCCAGTACTAGATATATATACGGCGCTGAGGGGTCGGATCGGTCAACGCCGGGCAGCCACTCGGCAAAGGGCTCGGGGTTAACGCCGCTGGGTACATACCAGATCTTCTTAGCCCGATCCCACTTGGCGCCCAGGGCCTTGGCCTCGTCTTTGTGCGAAAAGGGAACATCGAGCTCGGTGCGCATGGCGGCTCCTTGGTGCTGCAGGTGCAAGTGGCTCAAGGATACCGCAGGGCGCAGACATCGCGGCGTTTTGCTGAGGAGTTGCGGCTCGGATGGGTTCGAGACGCGTTGGCCTCGGCCTCGGTGGCTATTGGGGCGGTTTTGATTGACTGCGGAGTCAGCCGGGATAGGCACCTGGGTCGCTGACGCGGTTTTGTGTATGGACAGGGTGGTTGCTTGGGCGGTTGGAGTTGCCAGCGGATTTGGCGACATAAAACAAAACAGCCCAGAGACATAGCCTCTGAGCTGCGAACATTTGGTGGGCGTTAGAAGATTTGAACTTCTGACCTCTTCCGTGTCAGGGAAGCGCTCTCCCCCTGAGCTAAACGCCCGATCAAGGGTGCGCAAGCGCGCAAGGGATAATATAACGGAGCCTGAACTCGGTGGCAAGAACATTTTTAAAAATCGCTTACATTGTGGAATTCGGGGGCTTTGCTGTATCCATCTCAAAAGAGCCTGCTGCCGCGATTTGGCTGTCGCATAATGCAAGGCCATTGCGGTATCGAGCTATGGAAAGACGCCTGCGGAATTGTCCTACCGATAAGCGGACAAGCCTCCAGCTGGTGACTTCGCCGTGGTAAGGTAAGCCGAATTGTTTCCAGGCTGTTTCGGGGGAGTGGAATGAGCAAAGAGTGTGTCGAGCAGGTCGAAGGCGCAGGGGCTTCGGTGCCGATGACCGATATATCGAACATTGATGTGCCCGAGGGCACCGACGAGCTCAGCCGCAACACCCGTCGCGCATGGCGCGACCGCCTGAACAGCGCTTCGACGCGCAAGACGATCACGGGCGTCTTGGCTACGCTGGTGGGCGGTTCGTTTTGGGGCTTCTCGGGCACCAGCGCGAGTTTTTTGTTCGATACCTACCATGTCGATACGCTGTGGCTTATGAGCGTGCGTCAGATTCTCGCCGGTCTACTCTTTATGGCCGTGGTTGTTACGCGCGACCGCGAGCGTCTGATTAAGCTCTGGACCACACCCGCCGATCGCAAGCAGCTGCTGCTCTTTACCGCCTTTGGCCTGCTGTTCAACCAGTTTTGCTATCTTTCGGCCGTGCGCCTGACGAACGCCGGAACCGCGACGGTGCTCCAGTGCCTGCAGCTCGTTATCATCATGGGCTACACCTGCGCGATCGATCGCCGCATGCCGCGTACTCGCGAAGTCATCGGCATTGGCCTGGCTCTGGGTGGAACCTTTTTAATCGCCACCGGCGGCGACCCCACCAGCCTGAATATCTCGCCGCTTGGCCTGGCAGCAGGTCTTATGTGTGCGGTCAGCGCCGCGTGTATGGCGTTGATTCCCGCCAAGATCCTGCCCGAATACGGCAGCCCCATCGTCACGGGCTCGGCAATGCTCACGGCGGGCGTGGTCTCGTGTGTCTTCGTGCAGCCCTGGGCACATATGCCGGCGCTGGACGCTGCCGGCGTCGAGGCGCTCGCGGTGTTCGTGGTTATCGGATCGTTTTTTGCCTACATGCTCTATATGCAGGGCGTTAAGGATATCGGCTCCCAGGCAGCGGCGCGGTGCGCGGGATCCTCATCGGAACTGTGGAGCCGGTTTCGGCGACCATCACCAGCGCCGTTATGCTGGGGACGGTGTTTTTGCCGACCGACCTTATCGGCTTTGTCATGATCATCGTGATGATGTTCCTCACGGTGTAGCTAGCGCCGCCGCCAAGACAGAAAAGGTGTTGTGCCGCATTTTCGCCAATTGATGTCCGTGTCTGGAGTTTAGCTGTCGATGCTCAAAATGCCATAAACTAGTAACGTTATGGACTTTTTCATTGCGACTCAATTGCGAGGATTTCTTTATGGCTGGTAATCACTTTAAGGGCAGCGATAGCGGCCGCCCTGCAGTTCCGCCGCGTCCGAACGGGGCTGGTAAGGCCGGCACGCCGGGCGGCGCTGGACAGGGCGGTTCCGGTAAGCGCGTGTCCCCGGGCGAGACGGCGATGTTTACCGCTCTGTACGAGCAGTCTCAAAAGGCAAAAAAGACCGGCCGTGCAAGAGGAAATGTCTTTGCGGGCGGTGCAACCTTTGCGTCGCAGCCGAGCGGGGCTCCTTCGGTACCTGCGAACAACGCAGGTGCTGCCAACGCCGCGAATGGCGCCGGCAACGTTAATGCCGGCAAGGCCGACAACAATACTCCCTCTGCCGGTGGCGCGGGGCTTACGGGTAACCTCGGCACGATTTACACCGGCGCCTCCGAGACAGGCACGTTCGCCCGCCTGGATGATAGCGGTACCGAGTTTGCGGGCTCGGGTTCCAAGGAAGATTATTACGATTTTGGCTTGAACTACGGTAGCGATGCTTCGTCGAGTTCGACCTCTGACGGTCTGGTCCGTCATCGCCATCGCAAGGGCGAGCGCAAAAAGCGTCACACCGGCGCCATTATTGCCGCTGTAGTCGCGGTGCTTCTCGTTGCGCTTGGCGCAAGCGGCTTTATGCTGCTTAACTCGGCAAAGACCGTAAAGAGCGAAGCGAAGGAGGCTGTCGAGATCGTCGGTGGCCTTAAGGACAAGGTCACGTCGGGCGATTTTTCGACGCTGCCTGACGACGCGAAGAAGATCGATGAGCTCTGCGACAGCATGAAGGCGGAGATCTCGAGCCCGCTGTGGACGGCGGCATCGTTTATCCCGGTGTATGGCAGTGACATCAACGCAGCCCGCACCATGATTGATGCCCTGTCCGATGTCTCGAGCAACGCGCTGGTTCCCATGGCCGATAACCTCTCGCAGGCCACGCCCGGCAAGCTGTTCCAGGACGGCATGATTAACGTGTCCGCGCTACAGGCCGTTGCCGATTCGCTTTCCGATAGCTCCAAGGTGTTCAAGAGCGCAAACGAGAAGGTTCAGGGCATTGGCGATACTCATATTTCCCAGGTGACCGAGCTGGTCGATAAGGCCAAGGACGGCTTTGCCACCCTCAACGGTGCGGTTGACGCGGCGGAGAAGGTCGCCCCCGTCCTTCCCCAGATGCTCGGCGCCAACGGCCAGACGCGCAACTACCTTATGTACGCCATGAACAACGTCGAGATTCGTGCCTGCGGCGGCTTTGGCGGTTCGCAGGGCCTGATTTCGGTCACCGACGGTCAGATGTCGATTGGCGAGTTTGTTCCCCGCATTGGACTCAGCGAGGATGAGGCGGTCGAGAGCGTCGACGAAGAGGATGAGGCGCTGTTCGGCAACCACAGCAACCTGTACAACTCGGGCAATACCTATTCGCCTGATTGGCCCCGCAACTCGCAGCGTGTCGCCGCGCTGTGGAAGTCCCAGTATGGACAGGACGTTGATGGCGTCATCGGTATCGACCCGGTGTTCCTGCAGTATCTGCTGGGCCTGGTCGGTAACGTGTCACTGCCCGACGGAACGGTTGTCGACGGCACCAACGCCGCAAAGGTCCTCATGCACGATGTGTACTGGAACTATCCGGTCGAGGAGTCGGACGGCATCTTTGCATCCGTCGCCAGCGCTGCCTTCGACAAGATTCTCGGTGGCATCGGTGACGTCGACGTTACAAAGCTTGTCAGCGCCGTTGAGCGCGGTGCCGAAGAGGGCCGCCTGATCGCGTGGATGAGAAACGATGATGAGCAGAATGCCATCAAAGAGACGGGCATTGACGCTTCGCTGCCCGATCCGGATGATCCGAGTGCCGATCCCGTTGCCGGCGTTTACTTTAACAACCTGAGCTTCTCCAAGCTCGACTGGTATCTGAACGCCGACACTCAGATTGGTCAGGGCGTGAAGAACGGCGACGGCACGTGCTCCTATCGCATCACCGTTACCCTGACGAACATCATGACGCAGGAGGAGGCTGGCAAGCTGCCCGACTACGTTGCGGCGAGCGCACCCGATGCCGCGCGTGACGACGAGCGTCTGAATGTCTCGTTGTTTGCCCCGACGGGCGGCAACATCAGTGACCTTACGGTTGAGGGCACCCAGTTTGGTCTTGGCGCCGCTACGTGGCATGGAATCCCCTTCTATTCGGGTACCGTTGACCTGCATGCTGGCGAGACGACGACGATCACGTATACGCTGACCACGTCGGCCGAGGCGGGGGACAAGCCGCTTACGCTGCGTCAGACTCCTACATGCCAGGCGGCTCGCGACAGCGCGTCGGCGTAGGGTTTTTCTGGTAGCGCAGATAATCGAGTACCATTTTGGGGCGGACAGGCAATCTGTCCGCCCCTATTTTGTAAGGAGAGCGCATGAAGTACTTTGGCACCGACGGCTTTCGCGGTGAGGCCAACGTTGGGCTGACGGTAGAGCACGCTTATAAGATTGGCCGTTTTGTGGGCTGGTATTACGGCGCCAACCGCAGTGCTAAGGCGCGCGTCATCGTGGGCAAGGACACACGTCGCTCGAGTTATATGTTCGAGGCGGCGCTGGTGAGCGGCCTGGTCGCGAGCGGTGCGGACGCCTATATGCTGCACGTGATCCCCACGCCGGGCGTAGCGCATCAGACCGTGGAAGGCTGCTTCGATTGCGGCATCATGATCAGCGCGAGCCACAACCCGTTTTGCGATAACGGCATTAAGCTCGTCAATAGCGACGGTTTTAAGATGGACGAGGACGTACTGGAGCTCATCGAGGATTACATCGATGGCAAGAGCGAAGTTCCGTTGGCCACGGGCAACCACATCGGTGCCACGGTGGACTACATGCAGGGCCGCAACCGCTACATTGCTTCGCTCATTGCAAGTGCGAACTTTTCGCTGCAGGGCGTCAAAATCGGTATCGACTGCGCCAACGGCTCGGCTTCCTCGGTGGCCAAGCCGGTGTTTGACGCGCTCGGTGCCGACGTGCGCGTGATCAATGCCGCGCCCGATGGCTTTAACATCAACGTCGACTGCGGCTCCACGCATATGGCGCGTCTGCAGCGCCATGTGGTGGAGCAGGGCCTGGACGTGGGCTTTGCCTACGACGGCGACGCCGACCGCTGCCTGGCCGTGGACGAGCGCGGGCGCGTGGTCGACGGCGACCAGATCCTGTACGTGTGCGGCGTGTATCTGAACAAGCACGGGCGCCTCTCGGGCGGTACCGTGGTGCCGACGATTGCCAGTAACTTTGGCCTTGTCAAGTCGCTGGAGCTTGCCGGCCTGAGCGCCGTGACCAGCGGCGTGGGCGACCGTCACGTGTATGCCAAGATGCGCGAGGGCGGCTACAGCCTGGGCGGCGAGCAGACGGGCCATACGATCTTTGGCGATATCGAGCGCACGGGCGACGGCATTATGACTTCGCTGCGCGTGATGGAAGTGATTCGTGCCGAGCGCGAGACGCTCTCGCAGCTCACGGCTCCGTGCAAGCTGCTGCCGCAGGCGCAGGTGGCCGTGCGCGTGGCGGACAAGGACGCCGCGCTCGAGAACATGGGCGTGCAGAACGCCATCGCCGAGGCCGAGGCTGCGCTGGCAGGCGAGGGCCGCGTGCTCGTGCGCAAGAGCGGAACCGAGTCGGTTATCCGCGTGCTGGCCGAGGCGCCCGACCAAGCATCCGCCGATGCCGCCATGAAGCGCATCGCCAACGCGCTGGAAGCTTTATAGTTACGCGGTTTTACCAAACCGCGTAACTGCTCGACGCTGCAAACGCCCCTAAGCGGCAATCTGACGTTCAACTTCAAGGGCGCGACCAGAAGGTCAGCGCCCTTTCATTTCACGTCACCTTGCTCGCTTAGGGTCGTTTTCGCTGACGTTGCCAAGACATCGGTGTCAACATGGTTGGCGATGGCGTGCTGGTCAATCCTTACAGTTGGTACAGCGTGGTGAACTTGTCTTGGAGGTAGCTGCAGTAGTAGCGGGCATCGAACGCCATGCCGCAGGCGCCCTTGATGAGCTCTGGCGCGGCCCCACTGCCAAATGTGCTCGCCCAGCCAGGCACGGACGGGCGCCAGATCGCCGCTCGCGCAGGCACCGGTAAGGTCGACGCCGTCGCGGCACATGGCCGGCACGAACATGGCGTCGTAGGCGCTGCCCAGCGCATAGGTGGGGAAGTAGCCAAATGAGCCGCCGCTCCAGTGCGTATCCTGCAGGCAGCCGCGCGTGTCGTCGGGAACGGGAATGCCCAGGTACTCGTCCATAAAGCGGTTCCAAAGCGTGGGGATATCCTTGGCCGTGGCCTCGCCGGCAAACAGCATGCGCTCAATCTCGTAGCGCACCATAACGTGCAGCGGATAGGTGAGCTCGTCCGCCTCGGTGCGGATCAACGACGGCTGTGCGATGTTCACGGCGTGGTAGAGCGTGTCCTCGTCCACGCTGCCATAGACCTCGGGCGCGTGACGGCGCAGCACCTCGAGTAGCGGGCCCATAAAGGCGCGGCTGCGGCCCACGGTGTTCTCGAAGAAGCGGCTCTGGCTCTCGTGGATGCCCATGGAGGTGCCACCTTCAAGGCACGTGCGCGCATAGGCAGGATTGACGCCCTGCTCGTACATGGCGTGTCCCGCCTCGTGGATGATGCTGTAGACGTTGGAGATGCAGTCGTTCTCGTAGATGTGCGTCGCGATGCGCGCGTCGCCCACGGCAAAGCCCTCGCTAAACGGGTGCTCGGTAAAGGCAAGCGTGGTGTCGTTCAGGTCCAGGCCGACGAGCTTCATAAGGTCGAAGCTCATGGCGCGCTGGGCGGCCTCGGGCACGCGGGCGTGCAAAAAGTCGGCACCGGGCTGCTGGCCGCGCTCGCCGATGGCGTGTACGAGCGGCACGACCGTGGCCTTGACCTCGTCGCAAAACGGATCAAAACTCTTGGTGGAAAGGCCGCGCTCATACTGATCGAGCCACACGTCGTACGGGTCGCGCTTGGGGTCCATGAGCTCGGCCTGATGCTTAAGTTGGGCGACGATTCTATCCACATAGGGCTCAAAGCTCGCCCAGTCATTGGCCGTCTTGGCCTTGTGCCATACGGCATCGGCCTCGCACGTAAGCCTGGTCCAGGCTTCGGCTTCCTCGGTGGGGATGGCGCTGGCCTCGCGCTGGTCGCGGCCGAGCACGCGGATCTCGTCGAGCAGTTGCGGGTCATCGATCTTGCCGCCGGCGACAGTCTCGCGTGCCAACGAGCGCACAAGTTCAACGGACTTCTCGCTGGTCAAGAGTTTGTGATGCTCGCCGGCAAGGGTGCCCATGGCGTCGGCGCGTGCTGCGGCGCCGTTGGCGGGGGCAATGGTCGCGCCGTCAAACTCGGCAATCTTGAGCAGGTACTCGCGGGTCCACAGCTTGCCCTCGAGCTTGCGGAATTTTTTGACGGCCTTATCGACCTTCATGCTTTTGGGCGTCTTGCCTGCTGCGGGCTTGGCCTTCTTATCGAGTTTCTTTCCCATACCGTATCCTTAATCTCGCAGGCCGAGCGCCGCAAGCGGGTGCGCGGCCAGTTTGCACAGCTACCTGCCTTGTACCCAGCACGAACAAAACGGAACGCGGCGATGCGCTCGCGAAATGTGTTATCCTATAGCCCAATGCGTTGACGGAGAGGGTTTTGCCCGTCGCGTCGCCGGCAAGAGAGGGAAGGTCATGGGCTGCAAGCCTTCCTGCGGTGGCAAGGGCCAAGCGTTCACTCCCGAGCAGCAACCTCAACGGGCCCGCGGCCAGCGGCGGCGAAGCCCCAGTAGGGAAGCCGTGAGCCTCGCGACAAGGGGCAAAGAGTGGGCGCGGCGGGCCAGACATCCGCCGGGTCAAACAAGGTGGTACCGCGGAATTCAACCGTCCTTGGGCAATGCACATGCCCGAGGGCGGTTTTTTGTTACCGAACCGGGCCGCGTTTTCGCAACGTCAGACGGCGGTAGCCGCCTCGGCAAGCGGGGAGCGCGAGAGACGAAAGGGAAGACATGAGTCTGATTGATGATCTGGTCAAACTCGAGGAAGAGGCCAAGGAGCTCGTTGCAGGCGCCGACGACGCCGCCAAGCTCGAGGCTGCACGCGTTGAGCTGCTCGGTCGCAAGGGCCGCATCACCGGCCTGATGCGCATGATGGGCAAGCTCGCCCCCGAGGATCGTCCCGTGATGGGCAAGCGCGCCAACGAGATGCGCCAGCTGATCGAGGGCATGCTCGACGAGCGCACCACCGAGATGAAGGCCGCCGCCCTCAAGCACGCACTCGAGCACGATGCCGTCGACATCACGCTGCCGGGCATCCGTCCGCAGATCGGCCACCAGCACCTGATCAAGCAGATCATCGAGGAGGCCGAGGACATCTTCTGCGGCATCGGCTACACCGTCGAGTCCGGCCCCATGGTCGACACCTCCTACTACAACTTCACCGCGCTCAACGCCCCCATGGATCACCCGAGCCGTTCGGCCCGCGATACCTTCTACGTGGTCGACAACAACCCCGGCAGCGTCGCGCATCCCGAGGCTCACGCCCACGGCGAGTCCGACGTGCTGTTGCGCACCCAGACCTCGGGCGTGCAGATTCACACCATGGAGTCGCAGAAGCCGCCCATTTACATGATCTGCCCGGGCACCGTCTACCGTCCCGACACGGCCGACGCCTGCCACCTGCCGCAGTTCAACCAGATTGAGGGCCTGGTCGTCGACGAGGGTATCACCTTTGGCGACCTGAAGGGTACGCTCGACTACTTTGTTAAGTGCATGTTTGGCGAGGACCGCAAGACGCGTTACCGCCCGCACTTCTTCCCCTTCACCGAGCCCAGCTGCGAGGTGGACGTGAGCTGCCACGTCTGCGGCGGCAAGGGCTGCAACTTCTGCAAGCACAGCGGCTGGATTGAGATCCTGGGCTGCGGCATGGTCGACCCCAACGTCCTGATCAACTGCGGCATCGACCCCGAGAAGTACACCGGCTTTGCCTTTGGTATTGGCGCCGAGCGCGTCGCGGCCCTGCGCTACGACCTGCCCGACCTCAGAACGCTTATGACGGGCGATATGCGCTTCTTAAATCAGTTCTAGGCCCGGCGGCTTTCCCAAGCACCGCACCTTGCCTTTCAATCGTCGGTTGCGTACCTAAGTACGCGGCCCTCCTCTTTCAAGGCAATCTGCGGCACTTGGAAAACCCGTCTCCGTTGCAGTTTTTGGCTCAAAGCCGCATTTATGAAAGGAGACCAGTTAGATGCGCGTTTCTTACGACTGGCTCAAGACCATGATCGATATTCCGGAGGATCCCAAGACCCTTTCGGACGAATATATCCGTACCGGCACCGAGGTCGAGGCGATCGACACCGTGGGCGAGTCCTTCGACCACGTGGTGACCGCCAAGGTGCTCACCAAGACCCCGCACCCCGATAGCGACCACATGTATGTGTGCTCGGTCGACGTGGGCGACAAGAACCTCGACCCCGACGGCAATCCCGCTCCGCTGCAGATCGTCTGCGGCGCGCAGAACTTTGAGGCCGGCGACCACATCGTCACGGCCATGATCGGCGCCGTGCTTCCCGGCGACGTCAAGATCAAGAAGAGCAAGCTTCGCGGCGTCGTGTCCATGGGCATGAACTGCTCCGCGCGCGAGCTCGGCCTGGGTGGCGACCACTCCGGCATTATGATCCTGCCCGAGGATACGCCCTGCGGCATGCCGTTTGCCGAGTACGTGGGCTCGAGCGACACTGTGCTCGACTGCGAGATCACGCCCAACCGCCCCGACTGCCTGTCCATGATCGGCATGGCTCGCGAGACCGGTGCCATCTTCGACCGCGATTTCCACGTTGAGCTGCCCGCCATCAAGGCCGAGACCGGCCGCGCGACCGACGACGAGCTTTCCGTCGAGATTGCCGACGAGGGCCTGTGCGACCGCTACGTTGCCCGCATCGTGCGCAACGTGAAGGTCGGCCCGTCGCCCGACTGGATGGTCAAGCGCCTTAACGCCCTGGGCGTGCGCCCGCACAACAACATCGTCGACATCACCAACTATGTGATGATGCTCACTGGTCAGCCGCTGCACGCCTTTGACCTCGACACCTTTGCCGAGCGCGATGGCAGGCGCCGCGTGGTCGTTCGCGCCGCCCAGCAGGACGAGAAGTTCACGACGCTCGACGGCGAGGAGCGTACGCTCGACGCCGGCATGGGTCTCATCACCGACGGCGAGCGTCCTGTGGCGCTGGCCGGCGTTATGGGTGGCATGGATTCCGAGATTGAGGACGACACCGTCGACGTGATGGTCGAGAG